>Ga0114919_10000833_pt1 | contig 24580 bp, 26 predicted proteins | sample BlataG_FD_88682 | JGI IMG/M metagenome (GOLD analysis project Ga0114919, IMG submission 88682) | Deep subsurface microbial communities from Black Sea to uncover new lineages of life (NeLLi) - Black_00105 metaG | ecosystem: Environmental > Aquatic > Marine > Oceanic > Sediment | place: Atlantic... | reverse complement strand
GGATTAATAAGCAGAAGTTTAATAATTTTTTTAACGATAGTTATATTGGAAAAATCATAATTAAATAAAATTCTAAAATGAATTAAGAAATTAAAAATTCAGTTAAGGGCTCTTTTAAAAGAAGGGAGTAATCTTAAAAGGTTTACTTAAAATATCTTAAAAATCTAAGTATCAGATTAATAATAATCAATTTTTTTTTATTAATAATGGAAAAGAAGATTTTGGTAGGAACTTCGGGATGGGGGTATGATGAGTGGGTAGGGCCATTTTATCCTAAGAGTTTGAAAAAGGAGGATTACCTTTCATATTATTCGGAAATATTTTACACAAACGAAATAAATGCTACTTTTTACAACATTCCTTCGAAATATATCGTAACCCGCTGGAGAGACAAGACCCCCTCAAATTTCTTGTTTACTGCGAAACTTCACAGAAAGATTACTCACGAACATAAGTTAGATATTAGTTTATGTTTAAACGATTTGGATTATTTTTTAGAAGCGATGAGCCCTTTAATAGAATCCAAAAAGTTATTAGGGTTTTTGATACAATTACCTCCTTCCTTTAATAAAGAGGAGCATTACGATAATTTAAAAGATTTTATTCAAAATTGGCCGGGTAATCCAGAACAAGAAGGTTATAATTTGATTGTAGAATTTAGGCACGAATCTTGGATGGATGACGATGTTTTTAAGTATTTAAAAAGAAATTCGCTTACATATTGTGCCGTTATTGAGCCATTATTGCCTCCTAGAATGGATGTTACAAATCCAAAATTTGCGTATATTAGGTTTCATGGTTATGGGCAAAAAATTTGGTTTAATTATTGTTTCAAAGAAGAGGAGATTAAAAAATGGGCAATTTCAATAAGAGAAATAGTTCAAAAAGTTGATAGAGTAGGGATTTATTTTAACAATCATTTTTCGGGATATGCGACTAAAAATTCTTTAATGATGATGCGAGAGTTAAATCTAAATCCCAGAAAAGAACCTAAACAAGTTAGAATATTAGATATAAAGAAAAAATCTGGTACTTATTCAAGAGGACAAACAGGTTTAGATAAATTTTTAAATTAAAACACAAATTTAACTTGTGAGTAAGCATAATAGATTCTGTTGCTAAAAGAGGTTGGTTAAGAATTGAATCACAATTTATTAAGAATTGGTTTCATTGGTCCAGGATCTATTGGTAGTTTATTCGGAGGACGTCTTGCTTCTGTTCATACTGATGCTAGACCATTAGAGGTTTTTTTTTTTTGTAGAAAGGGTCATGCTAAGGTAATAAATAAGCATGGAATAAAGATATACAGCGATGAAGGTAATATAACGCTAACTAATATCAAAGCTTTCGAGAATACTGAAGATTTTACTAAAAAATCAATAAATGACAAGAAATACAAATTAGACTATTTGTTTTTAACGACTAAAACATACGATAGCGAGAGAGCGATGATTCAATATAAAGGATTGATTAATTCGAGTAATTGGTTAATAATTCTACAGAATGGTATCGGTAACGAGGAATTAGTGAAGAAATATTGCGATGAAAATAAAATTATAAGAATAATTACTTCACATGGTGCATTACTGAAAGAAAATGGTCATGTGTATCATACAGGCGTAGGATTTACAAAAATTGGGTTTGTCTATTTAAAACCCCAGAAACAAAATCATAGTCGTTATGAGAGCGGTTATATAAAATTAAACTTATTAAAAAATCGTCTAGATGCGGGAGGTTTAGAAACTGGAATAGTTGACGATATTATTAAGCATACATGGGAAAAAGCATTTGTAAATATTGGCATTAACGCATTAGGGGCGTTAACTCGTTTAAATAATGGAAAACTTTTAGAGAATGAAAATTTGAGACAATTAATGAGTGCAGCGGTTAAAGAGGCGCTAGAAGTAGCTAAGTTAAAATGCATCGAACTTTCAGATAGGGATTATGTTAGGTTAATGTATTCTGTTGCCGAAAAAACATACAATAACAAAAATTCAATGCTACAAGACATATTAAAAGGAAATCTTACAGAAATTGACTTTCTTAATGGTAGAATTGTAAGTTTAGCAAAAGAAGTAGGTATAAAAGTCCCGATAAATGAAATGCTCACTTATTTAATAAAAGGATTAGAAGAATCTTTTAGATAAGAAAATTAGGCTTTTAGGGTCATATAATACGCATTCTCTCCGTCTCTATAATATTTTTCTTTAATGTTACATGTGGTAAAATTAAATTTTTTGTATAAATTAATAGCAATATAATTACTCACTCTTACTTCTAAGACAAACTCGTCAATTTTATATTTTTTTAATTTTTTCATAGAATTTGATAATAAAGTTGCAGCAATACCAAACCTCCTATAGCTCTTTAAAACTGCTACTGAGACCAAATGTCCTTTATTCATCAATTTCAAACTATTTATAGAGGGAGTTCGTTCAACCCTCCACATAATATATCCAATAATTTTTCCGTTGCTATTACAAGCAACTTGAAAGGATTCTGGATAATTATCTAATATGCTTTTGTAAAAAAAATAAGGATAATCTTCGGGTAATTCTTTTTCGTTTACTTCGATAACGCCTTCTAAGTCTTCTAAGGAGCATCTTCTTACAACGATTGGTTTGTTATCATTGAAAATATTGAAGTAATTAGTCCGCGTATCTTTTTCTGTACCCATAGTTGTGTGAGTTCAAATTATAGTTCTTGACATTTAAAATTATAGCTATATAAAATATTATTTTAGAACTTTTTAAGCTTTTTTAAATAATAAAAAGGTTTAAATTCGATTTTTTACAATTTTGAATGTAACTTTTTTTTGTCTTTTAACATGTCGAATTATAGTTTCTAAAGATAAAAGAATGTTTTTTCTGTTATTAAAATTATCGATAATGCTTTGTAATTCTTTCTTATCAACATGTTTTAATTTTTTAGCGATCGTAATCATTACGGGTAATGTTCTGACAATATTATCTACAATCGTAATATCTGCCCATATTGAAGTTCTACTAATTGGATTTAAGTCGACTGCGATTACTTTTTTTCCAATCCTTTTTAACGCTTCTGTTCGGTCTCCATCTTCTAAAGGGACTATAATTACATCAGAATTTTGAATTGATTCTACCAACCTTCTATTACTATCCAATCCTTCAATTTCAACAATTTTTTCATCATCAATACCTCGAATATCAATAGCTCCTGCTTTTTCTAATGCATTCTTAATAGCCTTGATTCGTCCTGCTTTCCTATAGAATAAATTTATTTCGAGAGGAGCATCTATCACATTCGAAAGTTTAACGAGTTCATGAGGTACTAGTGCCGCAGTGTTCCCATTAACGCTTATAACTGGCTTTTTAGCAAGCAGAAGCATTGCTACTGCAGCTTTAATGGCTCTCATAGCAGCTTCATTTGTTTTTTCACCTAAAATATAATCAAAACATTCACCTCTCCCATGAGCTATTAAACCTGCCTCAGCTACAACTAGATTTTTCATCCCTTCTATAATTCTATGACGATATAATAAACTCTCATATCGGGGATGAGTTTTAGGAACATCAGAATGATTATTTTTATTGGTAGTCATAAAAAAACAATTATTATTATGTAGGTCTTTATATAGGTTGAAAAGGAAGAAAAATTATTAATCTTTTGTTAATTTTATCTCATTGTTGATGATTATGGCTCCAGTAGAACATAAAAAAAGCGAGGATTTAAAAGTATACAAGATAAAAAAACTTTTAGACAAGCTTAAATCTAAAAAAGGTTTTCATACAGAGCTAATATCTTTATATATACCTCATGATCGAAAACTTTCGGATGTTACCAATTATTTAAAGAACGAAGTAAGCGAAAGTCAAAACATTAAATCAAAGTTAACTCGTAAAAATGTATTAGATGGAATCTCAACACTTATAGGGATGTTAAAGAATTATAAAGAAGTTGCAGGACATGGATTGGTTATGTTCGTTGGAGCAATCCCTCAAAATAATACTCCTGGTACAGAAAAAATGGAAAAATACATCGTAGATCCCCCAGAAAAGACAATAACATTTAGATACCACTGTGCGAGTGAATTTTTACTAGAGCCATTAGAGGACATGCTCAAATCAAAGGAAACTTATGGATTACTTGTTATCGGCCGAAAGGAATCAGCAGTTGGTTATATCACGGGAAATCATGTAGAAATTGTGAGAGATTTTACCTCTGGGATTCATGGAAAGCATAAAGCCGGTGGTCAATCGCAGAAAAGATTTGAAAGATTAATTGAAGAGGGGGAAAAGAGGTTTTATAGAAGAATATCTGATGAAGTTAACGAATTATTTTTGAAAATAGAGGATTTACAAGGAATTTTTATTGGAGGGCCTGGTCCTTCTAAAGAAAAGTTTGTAAACGATGAAAGTTTGGATTATCGATTACGAGATAAAATTTTAGATGTTGTAGACCTTGGTTATGGAGGAACTGAGGGAATTCGTGCTTTGATTGAAAAAATTAAAACGAAAATATCAAACGTAAAATATATTCGGGAAAAAGAAGTGGTCCAAGGATTTTTAAAGGAGATATCAAATGAATCGGGTTTAGGTGCTTACGGTCTTAAAGAAGTAGAAAAAGCTTTAACCATGGGTGCTGTGGAAAAATTAATTCTTTCTGAAAAATTAGATATTTATCAGTTAAAAATTGAATGTTCGAATTGTGGCTATATGGAATCTCGTATTGCAAGGGAGTTAGAATTAAACAAAATAGAATTATCCATCCAAGAAGAAAATTGTCCAAAATGTAGTTCAAACACATACAACCTTGTAAACACGGTTTCTATAATTGAAGAGTTGGGTTCCATAGCAGAAACTATGAACACTGATGTGATACTTATTTCTCCAGAAACAGAAGAGGGAGAAATGTTATATAGTACTTTCGGAGGAATTGTTGCAATTCTTCGTTTCAAACTTACTTATTAGTATAAATCACATAATTCTTAATTTAAAAAAACGGGTTAATTAGTATGGAATTAAAAGAAATGTTATTAAATTTAAAAATAATCATGTTTGGTGGTAAAGGGGGCGTAGGTAAAACAACTTGTGCCTCAAGTTCAGCAATCTGGGCAGCAGAGCATGGTAGAAATACCTTAATTATTAGTACAGATCCTGCACATTCACTAGGAGATAGTTTAGGGATCAATCTTCCTCCAGGTGAGCCGACACCTATACCCGAAATAAATAATTTGACTGCCTTAGAAATCGATCCAAAAAAAAACTTGGCAGAATATAAGGGTTTAACGAGTGTAAATCCCATGGAAGGGATGAATATGCCCGGCTTAATGGAAAGTAATCCAATGATGGAGGATTTGCAAGATTTGACTTCAATGAATCCACCAGGTATAGATGAAGCTTTCGCATTATTAAAAGTATTAGAAATTATAGAGACAGAACACGACTATGATTTAGTTATATTTGATACTGCCCCAACAGGACATACTCTTAGGTTTTTAAGCCTTCCAGAAACGCTATCGGGGTGGATAGGTAAACTATTGAAAATGAGATTAAAACTTGGAAGCATAATAGGTCTAATGAAAAGTTTATTTTCTAGTAATGAAAAAGAAAAAAATAACTCTTTAGAAGTTTTAGAAAGGTTAAAAAACTCTATCATTAATGCGCGAGAGGATCTCACTAACCCTTTGAAAAATTCTTTTGTTGTTGTGATGATACCGGAAGAGATGGCTATTTCAGAAACGGGTCGCCTTTTAAACGAATTGTATAAATATAAAATTCCTGTTTCAAACATTATAATCAACCAATTATATCAAGCTGAAGAAGAATTATGTGATTTTTGCAAAGCTCGCCGAAACATGCAACACCGTAATTTATTAAAAATTTATAAAATTTTTAAAGAAAAGTTGGGAAAGAATTTGATTGAAGTTCCTCTTTTTCGAGAAGAAATTAGAGAATATGACAGGTTAAAGGAATTTAGCGAATATCTTATCAAATAAATTTATCTATTAAATTCTTTTAAATATTTGCAATACAAACATAGATTTGTATTTCCACATGGATATCCACACTCTTCACAAGAATTATAAGATTTTGTTTTATAATGGTAATAAAATATTTCAGACATTTCTAAAAAACCATTGAGTAAATTGAATTCTATTTCTGGGCTAAATTTTTTACATTCTAAAATAAAGTCTAGAACCCTTTTCCTTAGAATTGGATCTTTCTCTCTGTAGGGGCAATGCGAGGGATAATAGTTAAATTTTTTCAAGTTTGAATAAAGAAAGATTTCTTCTTCAGGAATTCTCATCAAAGGAGTAATTTTTTTTACGAAATACTCGCTAATTTCGTTACTCTCCTTTTTAAAGAGATATTGATTAGAGATTGTTTGAAATCTCTTAAATAAAATGTTCATAAGGTATGTTTCTGCGATATCTGTTAGGTTATGCCCCATCGCAAGAACATCAGCTCCTAATTCTTTTGCTATTTCATTTAACAATCTTCTCCTAAATGTTGCACAATAATTGCAGGCGTACTTATAATCTATAGATTTAGTTTTTAATTCTATAATCTCATCTAAAGACTTTCCTGTTTTTTCTTTAAATGAAACAATCTTATGCTCGATTCCATATTTTTTACAAAATTCATTGGCATTCTTTATACTTCTGCTCCTATAATCTTTGATACCCTCGTCAACGGTTATAGCGATAATAGGTTGAGAGTGATAAAAATTTTCTTGAATTTTTTTAAGATTATACAGTAATGCTATAGAATCCTTTCCACCAGAAAGTCCTACAACAATTTTATCTCGAGGTTTTAGCATTTTGTTTTTAGATATTGTCTTAGAAATGTTTTGTTCTATTCTTTTTGTGAAGCATTCAGTACAAATTAGCTCACCGGAATATTTTCTGTGGATTACTAATGCATTTTTATTACAATAATCACACTTACTTATTTTCATAAGCACATTATAACTATTTTCATGATTGCTTATGAAGATCACATCACCTAATTAATTAAATCCAAAAAAGATTAAATCCAAATCTTATAAAAGATAATAGGAAATTACCACCTATAAGAATTAATGCGATAATTCTGATTGTATTCAATACAATACTTTTAATTCTTTTTTTGTCGTCATACAAATACTCGTAAGAGATTTCGAAAACAGTATTTTCTTTAAGTTTAGTATTTTCTGGCAAATTTACTGATACAGTATCTTTATATCCATCGCCTATTTTATCCACTAGTTCATAATTATCTTCTCCTAAGATTATTTCACCATTTTGATCCTCTCTAAGATTATCTTTTAAGTATATTTTCACAGATTCAATTTTTTCAACACGATATTCGGTCAATTTACATTCTGTATCAATTCCTTTATATAATAGCCTATCTTTTTTTTTCTTTTTAGATATGTAATTTTCACCAAAAATCCAATTTACCAATTCTTTCACGAGTCTATCTCCATCAAATATCGGTAAAGGCATCATGTTGAATAACGTTATACTAAATGCAATAATAAAAAGCCATACAATTTCTCTAAACAAGATATCTGGCCAGTTAGCGGTAAAAAATTTTGCAAATTCATTTAGGTGCATCCAATAATAAGTACTTTGAACCCCCACGAAGACACCTGCAACCTCAACATCTAAGATGTAATCAATCCCCAGTTCTGAAGTTAGGTTTATGGCTTTTAAAGTAAAACTTGTTAGTAAAATTTCTAATGTGTCGCCGTTGGATTTATTTATTGCAGTTCCATTTACTTTTGTAATTAATATGTTTGTTTCCGTATCACTGGACAAATTATAGTTAATTCTTAGTCCCATACCGTTATCCGTATACTCATAACGGATTCCTATATCGTAATGAGGTCCTAATGTAACATTTTTTTTAGAATAGGATTCACTAAAAGGGTTATAAGTTTTAAAAGTTAAATTATCTCCAATTGAAAATTTAATTCTAGTACTATTACTTAGTATAGAAGTAAGATCAATTCCTTGGTTTAAATCAAGGTTCAAAAAATTAGCATCTGGATCACCTGAATTTTTAATAGCAATGATAGCATCTCCAGCTTCAAGAGTCCCATTATTGAACCCCCCATCTTGCGGTGTTAATACAGTATAAACCTGTGTGACTTGTACGTAAAAAGGAGAAATTAATGTTGGAAAACTAAGAATTAGCAAGAATGCTAAACCAGCAGTTAACGCATTTACATATGTTCCTGCTGCCGCTATTCTTAATCTTGTATTTCGATGGAATTTTGACGATCTTAATCCTCTTTCATCAACTTCTACAAATGCACCAAATCCCACCAGGTAAAACAAGCCGACACCAAGTACACCAGTAGATTTAATTTCCACTCCATCTATACTAGCTGAAATTCCGTGAGCAAATTCGTGGGTAGTCATAATAAATAATAATGGTAAAAATAAGTAAAATAAAATAGGTAGATCAATTGTAACTCCAGGGATGAGTGGAACAATAGCATTTTCAATACTTGGTTGAAATATTAAACTTATAATATTTGTAAAAAAGAAATAGAAGCCAAAAATTATAAAACCAAACGATACAAATATTCCAATATTCCAAAATATTCTCCACAATTTTGGTTTTCTTCTAGAAATGTTTATGATAAAGTTATTTAGCTTTTTAGTTTTAAACAACGCTAGTAACGGAAAGAAAAAACTATATGCTTCTGTTTTATTTCTTAATAAAAAAACAAGTACGATTACGATAATCCAAAAAGCTAAGGAAATGATAAACCAAGGATTGAGTAAGAAATCTACAATAATATCAAGTAAAGTCATATAAGTTTTTTAAGCTCTATTTTATCTAATATCAAGGTTAATTAAGAATAAAAATTAAGTTTATTCTTTTCGCTGAAATAAGACAATTTTCTTTAAATGAGTAATTATGGAATTAAACTATGTTTTTTTAAAAACCAATTATTAATCAAGAATTTTTGAGAAAGGTTTTTTCGAGGAAGATAATGATTATTAATAGTAGATTTCGGCACCCACACCTCCTTATTATCGAAATTAATTAAAATAGCCTTTTCTGTTTCTCCCAAGATTATTCCATCGACATTACTCAAGTCTTTTAGGATGTCTCCTCGAAGTGCTATGTCAGAAAAAAGGTCATTTTTATAACAATCAGATTCTTCATTAATTTCTTCAATTTTATTCCTATTACAAAGTTCCTCTTGTTTGAGTGTTATTACTTTATTTTCGTTGCTATTTCTTTTTGGTACCGTTGAATATACTATTTTTTCCTTAAGTAAATGAATCAATAATAACCTCAAAATTTCCGTTTGAGCAAGATTAAGCATTTTAGAATAAATTCCAATATTAATCCACAATATATTTGCATCTTCATCTTCCCAACTAAAAGATAACGAAGTTTTCTTATCCTTGTAAATATGATGACTTTGCCAATTTAGAGTTTGACGATTTAATAATCGCAAGATCATAACGATCTCTTCTAACGAAATTTTAATTATTTTACCTTCATTGGTAGAAGGTTTTTCCCAAATTCCATCAGGTTTTTTTTTAATGCAATGTATAAAAATAAAAGAGTCTGAGCTCGAGGAACTACTCACAATCATCCCGGTGTTCTGTCCAAAAAAGCTTTTTGAATGTGAATCCACCATTATTTTAAAGAGGTGTGTTTATTTTAAATAATTGCAAGTTAATATATTTTAAACTAAAAAAATACCACCATAATCTCCATAAAAATGATAAAAAATTAAAAGATAAAATAATTATATGATCTATAAAAAAGAGTTATTCTCATAAGAAAAAAACCTTAGCGGGGTGGGCTAGCCTGGTTTATGCCGCAGGGCTCATAACCCTGAGAACACTGGTTCAAAAGATTTTGTTTGATTTACAGCAATCTGAGATTCCAGTCCCCGCTATTTTATTTCATTCTTTATCTTAAAGCAATAAAATCCTTAAAAATGTAAAATGAATTAAAATAAAGAGAAAATTAATTATATTTAACAATTAATAATCACGCCTATATTTCATAAAATTTGTTAATATAGTAATCGATTGTATAATAGAAATTTCACATGAGTTAAATTATGAGTGGAACTCAGTCTTATGAGTTTTTTCCAGCAATTCGTTGTTGGGTTAAACATCTTTTAGAAGGAAAGTATAACGCTGAAAAAAAGTCATTATTCACGATCTTTGGAGCTCTTAGAAAAATTCGACTTGTTGCAACAATCACTAATAGAGAAGATTTCATTAGTAATAAAAACGCATCAACAGGGGAATTAAGCACAAATTTAAGATTCGAACTGGATGATGGAACTGGTTTAATTTCTGCTGTCAAGTGGGATGTTGATTTAGATAAATATAACGATTTAAATCAAGGAGATATTGTAGATATTTTAGGAAGAGTAGGTTTTTATGGCGATACCGTTCAAATTAGTAATATCAAGTTGATAAAACTAGTGAAAGATCCAAATTATATCTTATTACGAGACGCTGAAATAATAAAAAAAATTAAATCTGGAGATCTCCACGAGATTCCTGTTGATTTTGAAACGGATGAAGAATTCGCTTTTGATAATATTTCAGATGGAATTGATATAGACAAAATATTTGGAGAAGATCAGCTTTCAGAAGTTGATAAACTTAAAGAAAAGATTTTTTCGATAATATATGAATATTCTCAAGACGGAAATGGTATAAGTCTTAAAGAATTAGAATCAAAGTTGCAGATTCCCGAAAATAAACTGAGGACGTATATTAACGATTTAGTGATGGAATCAAGAATTTATCCAACTGAGGAAAATATATATCAAAGTTACTAAAAACAATTCTAACTAGAAGCGATTTTTTTGAATTTTCTTTTCAAATAATTTTTCAAAATCGAAAAAGTATTTTTGATAGAATGATTATTACATTTAGTAGAAAAAGTAAAAAAAGGTAAACTAAAATGGATATAAACAATTATCAGGAATTATTAGACAACGCATATGAAAATATCCCCGACAACGTAAAGAAATTGTCTAGATTTGAAATACCAAAAGTTCAAATAAGAATAGAAGCTAAGAATACCTATATTACAAATTTCAATAAAATTATCAATACTTTAAATCGCGATCGAAAACATTTCATTGTTGAGTTTTTAAAAAAAGTAGGTACAATGGGAGAAATGAGGGGACAACATCTATTTTTAAAAGGAGATTATAAAGAACAAGTTTTAAATCGGTTAATTGAATTGTATTCTAAAACATATGTATTATGCAAAATTTGTAATAAACCTGATACAGAAATTCAAAGAGAAGGGAAAAAAAAATTTCTTAAATGCACCGCTTGCGGAGCACATGAAGAAATAAAAGAAAAATAAATATAGTTTAACGATTGCCAGATGAGAGTATATCTTAAAATCCATCGTCGAAATGATATCGAAACGGTTGCATGCTGCGATGAGTTGTTATTAAACCAGATTTTTATTGAGGGCAATTTGAAAATTGAAGTTAGTGATCGCTTTTTTGGGTGTGATCTTCTAAGCATAGATGAGGCAGTAGAATTGTTAAAAAAGGCGTCCTACTTTAATATAGTGGGTGAAAATATAACCAATAAGGCAATTGACCTTAAAATCCTTCCTAAAGAAGGAGTTAAAAAAATTAATAATATTCCAATGGCAATAAAAATGATGTTTTAATGCCTCATAGATTTTGTGCAATATGTGGAACAGCTCTAGAAGAAAAAGCGCCTTATTTTGGTATGTGTCTTAACTGTTTTTTAAAAGAAAATCCATTATTCGAATTGCCAAAAAGTAACAGTTTTAAAATGTGCAGCGATTGCAGGAAATATTCAAAAAAAGAAGAATGGATTGAACCTGCTGAAAATGAGTTATTTCCTATTATAGAAGAGGTAATATCTCGATTTTTATTAAAATCTTATATAAAACAAGATTTAATCGCCTTTTCATTCTCATTTGAAGAATTAACGTTTACTCCAAAAGATTTGTTATCTTCTTTTGATCTTACAATTACAGGAACATTGAGAGAAGATCATAAAAAAACTCATCAACAAACGATAAAAGTCAAAATAAATTACGAATTATGTAAAAATTGCTCTAATTTAAGAGGGGGGATGTATTTCTTATCAATTATTCAATTACGGGTAAAAAATGAGAATCAATTTGAGATTATTAAAAATGTTTTGGATGATATCCTTTATTTTGTAGAGAATATCTTTAAAAAAGACGATAAACAATATATTTCAAAAATGGAAGATCGAAAACTAGGTGTGGATTTGTATTTAAGTACGAATGAGTTAATGAAACACATAGTTTCACAATTAAAGTCAAAATATATTTTTATCTTAAAAAGAACAAAAAAGTTAGTAGGGAGGGATACTCAAAAGGGAAGAAATCTCTATAGATTAAAAACACTTATTAAATTTTTACCAATTAAAAAAAAGGACTATATTTTGATAAACAAATCTAAATATTTTGTCGAGAATATTACCAAAAATAGGGTATTATTAAGAGATGAAAACCATGTTAAACTTATAAAAAACTTTTCTTTTTTTGATGATAAAAAATCATTTAAAAGAATTATGGATGGGGATTAAGTGGAGAAAAAGACTAATGGCTTTATTAATGAAGATGAGGAAGAACTTGAAAGAGAAGTTTCAAATGATGATTTTAATAAAAAATTTAATACAAGAGTAGATGATTTGGAAAAAAAGAAGATTGATTTAAAAAGAATTAAAAAAATTGATCAAACTAAAAAAAGAGCCACTGTAGATTCTGTTTTTGATGAAAGAATGTATTTACAAGTAAATAAATTATTAAAAATTGGGCAATTAAGCAGAGTTGAAGGGATAATTTCTGCAGGCAAGGAAGCAAATGTTTACCTTGCTTACGGTGAAGATGATCGAGAAGTTGCGATAAAGATTTATAAGATTGATAGTAATACGTCAAGATGGATGAGAAATTATATTATAGGAGATCCTAGATTTAAAAAATTACCACATAACATATCAAAAATTATATTTTTATGGGCAAGCAAAGAGTTTAAAAATCTTAAAAGGGCTTATAAAGCAGGTTTGAGCGTACCTGAGCCAATCTATATAAAAAATAATATTTTAATCATGGAATATATTGGTTTTGGATCAATTCCTGCACCAAAACTTAAAGATATAAAGTTTCCAAAGGAACCTATTAAATTATTAAATGAAATTCTTGGTTTTATTAAAAATTTATATCAAAATGCAAACTTAGTTCATGGTGATTTATCCGAATTTAATATTTTATATCATAATCAAAAACCAATTGTAATTGATATCTCACAAGCAGTCACTATATATCATCCAAAAGCAGAAGTTTATTTAGTGAGAGATATTAAGAATATTTTTAAATATTTTGAAAAAATCGGAGTTGAAATTCCTAATCCAGAGGATTTTTATTACGAAGTTATAAATTTAGATAAATAAAAAAATAAACATTCATTATTGAAGGTATTAAAGTTAAAATAGAATTATGAAAATAGGAAATAATAGAATTGCGGTAATAATTGGAAAAAACGGTGAAACTAAACGAGAAATTGAAGAGTCACTGGGTGTTGTGATTAATTTGGACAGTAAATCTGGAGATTGCGAAGTAAGGCCCGTTATAGGGCACCCAATATATAATCCCCTTAATATCTTTATTGCTCAAAAAATAATTAATGCTATAAACAGAGGATTTAACCCAATTAAAGCTATGAAGCTTCTAGACGAAACTTTTGACATAGAAGTTTTTAATTTGTATAAAATATTAGGAAAATCTGAGAAGAAAATAAAAAGATTAAAAGGGAGGATTATTGGTAGGAATGGTGAAATGAGAAAAGCAATCGAAAGATTTGCCGAGAGTTACGTATCTGTCTATGGAAAAACAGTCTCAATCATTTCCGATTATGATAATTTACAAATCGCAAGAAAAGCAGTAAGTATGATATTGAGTGGGATGCCTCATCACTCGGTACTAAAGTATTTAGAAAATAAATACAACGATAAAAAGAAGGAAGAATTTAAAAAATTATATAAGCCTCAATTCTAATTAGCGTTTTTAGCTTTCTTTATATTTAAAAGTTTGTTTCACTTTGAGTTGAAATAGTTATGAACCTTACTACAACAATTTCTTGATATTTCCTAAAATATCTTTTCCATAAATAATTTGCTTTAATTCACTTAAAAGATTAGAAATAGAGTAAATCCTTTCATTAACGTAAAGCTCCTTATAAGATTCACTTTTGATTTTATCAAAATTGATCTCAAAACTTTTAATCGAAAAACATCCTTTAGAGTAAGGTTTGAAAATCACTATACATCGAGGATACATGCTCTTTTCTCTTAGATATATAGCCCATCCTTCATAAAAATATTTTACCTTGATAGAAAATAAATTTTCCCACTCAAATAGACTTTTAAAAACTGCACTTACTTCTTTTTGGGTTTTAGAGCAATATTTTGGATCCATATAATTAATTAAAGAAATGAATTTAAAAAGGAGTAGTAAAAATTATATTAATCAAAAGCAAGTTCACCGATATTTAAAATATCATCTGATAATCCAAGTTTTTGCTTAGATATGTTTTTGTTACCAAATGATTGAACGGGTGATATATCTTTTCCAAAAATCTGTGGTGATTTAATACCAGTTATAAGGAGCATAACTCTTAAATATCCATCGAACTCATCGTTTACTCGGGCACCCCAGATTACCATCGCATTGTTCACATCCATTTTTTCAGAAATTTTTTTTGCTACAGAATTTGCTTCGGCGAGGGTCATATCGTTTCCCCCACAAATATGAATTAAAGCACCCTTTGCACCGTCAATAGATACATCTAGTAATGGTGAGTTGAGTGCGTCTTCAATGGCCTCTTCTACACGGTTACCTTTATTGCCGGATTCACCCACTCCCACAATTGCTACGCCTCCCGTACTTAAAATGGTCCTAACATCAGCAAAGTCTAAATTAATTAGTGAAGGCAAAGAAATTGTTTCAGTTATTCCCTTTACCATCGTTGCTAAAACTTCATCGGCGACGCTAAACGCCTCTATGATTGGTAAATCTGGAGCAATGTCTAAAAGGCTATTATTATCGATTACTACTAGTGTATCCGCGTATTTCTTTAATTCATTAAGTCCCATTTGAGCTTTTTCTATTCGTCCTATTTCAGTATCAAACGGTAATGTGACTACGCCTACAACTATTGCCCCTTCAAGTTTAGCTATTTCAGCGACTATAGGTGCGCTTCCGGTCCCAGTCCCCCCACCTTCTCCACAGGTAATAAAGACTAAATTAGCTTCTCTTAGTATCTTTGTTAAATCTTCACGAGATTCTTCTGCTGCTGCTCTACCAATGTCTGGATTACCACCTGCACCTAAGCCTCGTGTTAAATTTTTACCAATTAACAGTTTTATATGGGATTCAACGCTTTCTAAATGTTGGAGATCTGTATTTACCGCTACACATTTTGCTCCTTTTATTCCTATTTTCATTAACCTATTAATGGTGTTATTTCCAGCTCCTCCGCATCCAACAATTTTTATATTAGCGTAACCAAAATTTTCACGAGTTGGTCTGATTACTTCTCTCTTTCGAGCATTTCTTATTAGAGATTCCATTATAAAACAACAGATTGTTTTGTATGTGTTATAGAAATAATATAAATGAAATTTTAGAATTCATATAATATGCTCATATTATATGCAAATTACAAAAAATAACAATTTTAAATTATTAAATTAGGGAAAAATCATAATTTCTCAAAGGATCAAAAATTTCGGTAATAGTTCTATTCTTAACAAGAATTATTTTAGGAAGTGTATATGGAAACCGATTAGAAAAAGTCAGAGTATACGCTCCGACATTCGTAACCATTACAATATCATTTTCTTTTAAATCTTTAGTAAAAAAATAATTTTTCGCTAATACATCTTGATCAGTAGGCACAATTCCAGCTATTGAAGTTTTAAATTTATGTGGTTCGTTGATTTTTGATGCGTTGTAAAATCTCAAAGAACACCTTGCGAATTTGGGACAAATATGATTTCCTATATCTAAAAAAATCCATCTATCTTCAGATACCTTAATAATTTTCGCAAGAAATATACCAGCATCTCCAATAAAATAGCGTCCTGGTTCAAAATAGATGTTTTTAAAATTGAACTCAGAGTTACTTAAGACTGAGTATATATTATTCGCTATTTCTCTTAATTGGGTTTCTGGCATTATAACTGCTTCTGGAAAACCGCCTCCTAAATTAATATTTTCTACATTAATCCCTGCATCTGATAAAATTTTAATATTTTCTATGAGAGATTCTATATTTTTTTTAAACTGTCCAAAATTATTCATTTGAGTAGAATAATGAGATAAAATCGTTGTTAATCTGATGTTTTCACATTCTTTTACTAAATTTGTTAATTTTATTAATTTAGATTTGTCTAATACTATTCCTAATTTACTCCCAAATTTTTGAGAATTAATTCTAATGCATATGTTTTGAATTTTATGATAATTTTTAGCAATCGAGTTAATTTGAATTAAATCGTTTAAGTTATAGACTATGATTTCTTTTATGTTCTCTTTTATGCATTTTTCGATGAGATCGTGTGGTAAATAAGGTCCTCCTACAATAATTTTTTTTGGGGGAAATTGCAATTTTAACGCTAAATTTAATTCAGGTAATCCAATTAATTCAGCACCTATACCTTCCGATTGAATAATTTTACAAATTTCTGGGAGAAAATTAGCTTTAAATGAATAAAAACATTGAAAATTTTTAAAAACTGATTTAAATACTCTACAAAAGGAGTTAATATTATCTCTAATCCTATTTTCTAAAAAAATCATCAATGGAGTTGTTGAATTTCTTAAAATGTCGTTTACTAGAATCGTATCAATTAATGTATTTCCCTCTTTTTTATTTACATAGGGATTTCCAGATATTTTCTTCAATTTAATCACCTTTTTTTGAAATTAATTCTTGATAAGTTTCATGAGTTTTTCTAGCTACTATATCCCAAGAAAAATTTTGACGAACTCTAATTTTACCTTCTGATCCTAATTTTTTACTGAAGTTCTTCCTTTTTAGTAGCGTTATAACTTTATTTGCTATGTCTAAATAATTATCATATTCAACTAATAAACCATCAATGTTATTCCTAATGACTTCTGGAGTTGCTCCTATGTTTGCGCCTATAACGGGTTTACCAGAGGCCCAAGCTTCTAAATATGCTATGCCAAACGCATCACTTTGGCTTGGCATTAAAAATACATCTGTTTCGTTAAAAGCTGCTATTTTTTTTTTATCGTAATAGCCTTTTAAATTATCCGGAGTTAAATTAATAACTCGTCGAGTTATTATTTTTTTAATTTTTGAGAGCTCTCGATTAAACGCAATAGTGGAAGGGCCAATAAAAACAAAATACACTTTCTTATATTTTTTAACAATGTAAGGAATTGCTCGTAAAATAGAAATCGCTCCTTTCTCATAATTTTTATACCCACAAAATAAGATCATTTTATATTTCTTTTCTTTTGGCTTGAAGTACTTTTGTTTAAATTTAAATTTGTTGTTACTTCGACCAGAAGAGAGATCAAACTTTTTGTAGTCTACTCCCATCGAAATAACTTTAATTTTATCTTCGGGTAGGTTAAACTTTTCTACCATTACTTTTTTTTCAAGATTCGTACACGCAATGATCTGATCAAATTTATTTAAAGCTTCAATAAGGTTTTTATTGAGATATCTAGGATTAGAGAAATGAAAAAAAGGTGTACAAACAGTAGGTTTATTGATAAGTTTTCCGAGTATTAAACTTGTTATAAGATTAAAGTATGGAAAGAAAGTTGTATGAATTAAATCAAAGGAAAATTTAGTTGAGTGTGCTATTTTTTCAATTATATCTCCTAAATAAGGACCATTTTTTAAAAACTCAATCAAACAATCATCAGATAGTTTCAAAAGATTGTAGGATGGAAGATTTTTAATTACTTTTAATTTTTCTTCTAATAAAACATTATATTTTATAGGAAAACGCGTAATTTTTAAATTATTTACAACATCATAATGTTTATCCCCAATATTTATTATTCTACCATTAGGTTGTCTTAGGGCTTTAAAATCAATTGCGGTGGATGTATAGATTTCAACTTGGTAATTGTGTTTCGAATTTAATATCTCTGCCATTGTTTGGATATAAAACTCTGCCCCCGAGATTGCGGGGAAATATCTTGTAGGGAGATATAAAATCTTGTTCAAACTTAATATCCTTTTTATTTATCAATTATAATTATTATATGATAACTAAATGTCTAAAGATTTATTATTTGATGTTTATTCAATTGCTAAAAAGAAAGGCGTAATCGACGATGAGTTAATAAATTTCATTGATACGATTTTTCCTAATAAGGCAGATAAGGTTTTAGATGTTATAAAAAAAGGCATAACAAAATATACTTATAAACCTTCGAATAGAGTTATTTGGCTCGCTTTAGGAGAGAATCGCGAATATTTAATATATCCTAAGTTGTATTGTTCATGCCTTAATTTTTATAAGGAGGTTGTAATAAATCAATCCATAGGATATTGTAAACATCTTATAACTCAAGTAATATGTGAAGCATTAAATAAATATAAAAAAGTTGAGTTAAAAGATAAAGAATTTGAAGATTTAATTAATAATTTAGAATCAAAATTTTAATACTTCTGCGTTTTCTATTGAATTTTCAACTAAATCGAAAATATTGATTTTTGATTCTGAATGCTGTATTTCATGAGGTTTCGCGTGAGTTTCAGGGTATTGTGGATTAAATTTGCAGCCTGCTGAAGCATCTGAAGAAGCTTTATACGACCCAATTTGTTTATTTATATTAATTACTTCTTGCTTGTCGCATCCTATTAGTGGTCTTAAAAGAATATAATCATGAATTAAATTATTGTAAGAATACAAATTGTCCAAAGTTTGACTAGCTTGTTCTCCCAGAATATCTCCAGTGACTATTATATTAGTCTCTTCGATTTTTCCCAGTTGTTTAGCAATTCTAAGCATTAATCGCTTACATAAAACACAAGTTAATTTTCGATCGCAAACTTGTTTAAACCCTTCCAAGTTATTATCGTGGTTAATGAGATATATTTTTAATTCATCGTTTGTAAATTTTGATAAGATTTTTACAATTTTTATAACTTTTTTCTTCATTGAATCTTCGTAGTCATCTGAAGTTAAAAACGAGAGAAATACGGGAGTAAAACCTCTTTTTATCATTAAATATGCTGCGATTGGACTATCCAAACCACCTGAGAGTAAAGATATAAATTTTCTCATGATTAAAATTGAATATTGTTGAACATATAAATAATGTAGTTTTCAATCATATAAAATATTCTTTAATGAACTTAATTTAGGGAATTAGAGGTATTTAAATAGATAATTTAAAATACAAAATAGATGATTTACAACTTGCCTGCCATTCGATTATTTTTCTTTTAAATAGATCTGAATTATAATTTTATCATAAAAAAAAAGAAATAGTGAAAAAATGGACATTTTTAGATCGTAATGAAAGTGGGAATCGATTATCTTATAAAGAGCAGGTTGAAAAAGCAGCCGAATATTTAAACGATAAAATTCTAACAGCACGATTTAAAGAAAAGTATCAGCTAGAAACAAACGAAGCACCTAAAAGAGAGCTCTTAAATATTGAAAATAAGGGATTTACTAATGCGTGCAGCATTAGAAATATATACTACAACGATATTCTTAGAGATGCTGGATTTAAAATCAACATGGAACGGAATAAATGGACATTTTTAGATCGTAATGAAAGCGGGAATCAATTATCTTATAAAGAGCAGGTTGAAAAAGCAGCCGAATATTTAAACGATAAAATTTTAACAGCAGAATTTAAAGAAAAATTTGATCTTAAAAATAATGAAGGTCCTATGAGATCCTTCTTAGAAGTCAAAAATTTTGATTTTGTTAGCGCTTTAGCGCATAGAAATATAACCCATAATGATGTTTTAAGAGAATTGGGTTTGAAACTAAATATGGAATCTAGTAAATGGAGTTTTCTTGATCAAAATGAAAAAGGAGAATCTTTATCATATAAAGAGCAAGTTAGTAAGGCATCAGAATATTTAAAGAAGAATATTCTAACAAAAGAATATAGGAACCAATATAATTTAGTTGATAATGAGGGTCCAACTTTCTCCACTTTGATGAATGATCATGCAGATTTTACTAGTGCGATACATATTCGAAGTTTATCGTACAATGACATATTGATAAAATCTGGTTATTCTGCTCATGATTTGCACGTTCACGAAGAAATTGGAAAGGCTTTACATTGGATTGAAGAATCTATATTTATTCAACATACTAGAAATTTAAACTGTAATTCTTTTTACGAGGTATACCCGAATATAAAAACTAAGAATATTGATCTCTATAAAAAATATGGTCTTAAAAGATGTGACAATACTATTCTTATTAATGATAATAGTAAGAAATTATCAAGAAAGATTAAGGAACTTAGCGAATCACATGCTGAGATTAAGATGATTAATTTTGATTATTTTCTTGGAAACTCAAATCAAAAAATATTAGAAAAATGTCTTAAAGGATACCAAGATAAAAATAAGATGTTGATTTTAGTCCCTTCTCAGTGTAGTCAACCTCAAGAACCTCCGGAAGAAGTTCCTTATGTGGAAAACATAAAAATCATGGATCCTAAAACATTTGCTGACTTTATCGGCTATGATGGTGAACTAAGAAAAAATTTCTTTCGTTCCTTAAATATTGCTAAAAATACCCTTTGGGATGATAATGAAAACCGAGAATTAATAAATCAGATGGGTGATGAACGTAAGCATATTTTAGAAAATAATTACAATTACAACCAAAAAGAATTAGAGAAGTTTATTAAGAATAATTACAATGTTTCAGAAAACATATTAAAATATGTACCTGATAAATCAACTTTAGATAGGTGGCTATTAAAAAAGAAGGATGATTAGATTATTTAACTAATCCTAATTTCGTCGCGTTTCCAATTTTTTAAAGCTATATTAAAATCTTCTAATGAAATTTGACGAGCAATCTTTATTTTATTTTCAGCTTCCATTCTTCTTAGATGTAATTGCAACTTTTTATTTTTCCTGAGAAAAGCTTCTGCATTTTTAAAGCCTTCACTGAAAATTATTTTAATCTTATTAATGTCTATATTTTTCAATTCATTATGATGTTCTTCTACCCAATTGCAAGTTGAGTCAATTGTGATTTCTAAATTAAAAGCATCGATCTGTTTTAATGCTAATGGATATGCTTGACACGCAAAAGGTTTAATTTCATGGATAGTACATCCTATCTTAGGATCATAAAAAACACAATGATCATTTTCATTTACTATAAAACGATATGTTAACACAAGTATTTTTTTATTTAAAATATCGGGAAAAACAAGATCTTCTTTAACCTTCAGAGGAATTTGTCTCCTTTTGGCAATTTCTATTAATTTATCAACCTCTTCGGGATATATTGGTATTCTTTTTATATAATCTGCATTAGAAAAGCTGAGAGAACAACACGTTCCGCATTTTAGACATGCATATTTTAGCTCAGTCAATTCCAAAAAACTACCTTTTTCAGATGATATTGATGTGAAATCCTCATTATATTTATAGATTCCTTAAAAAAATAATTTATGTGATATTATTAATATATTACTTTGACAGTAAATCATGAGTCTATTAGGATAACACATTGATTTAAAGCCATAAAAAAGACTCTAATTATATCGTATAAACAATATTTAAGGTAAAAAAATTGACTGAGTCTGGGATAAGGATTATTAAACATAATGTTATTAAAGAAGAAGAATTCAAGGACCCTATTTGTATTTTAGGAATGCCAGGTATCGCTGATGTTGGAAAATTCGCTATAGATTCCTTAATTGGACAATTAGATGCCCAAAATTTTATGGATTTTATATTTGATGATTACCCCGCTGGAGCTATAGTTGATGATAGTCTATTATCAGCACCTAAAGCAGAAATTCTTTTTTGGAAAGATCCAAGTAAACGAAGAGATATTATTTTAATTACTGCAGATGCGCAAAGTTTAACACCTAAAGGCATATATAGAATTTCAAATTTTCTTACAGAGATAATAAATCAATGTAAAATTAAGTTGATAATTGCTTTGGGAGCGTATCCCGTAAATAGTCGCAAGATTGATTCAAAAATTCCAAAAATATATGCAAGTTCAACTAACCGAGAACTGTTAGATAATTTTTTATCAAAGAATAACTGTGAAAAAATCCAAAAAGGGGTTATTATTGGTGCTAATGGGTTAATCCCAACTTTAGCAAAAGCGAGATTTGATATAGACGGGATTGTTCTTTTGGCAGAAACGGATAATATTGCGATGCTTAATGAAGATATTACTGATTTAAAAGCTTCAATAACACTCTTAGAAATGCTTAAGAAATCTTTTATGTTACCAATTAAAAAGAAATATTCCCTTGATAATATAGATGATATTACAAAAAATCTTCAAAGTAAAAGAGACCAATTAGAAAAAGATCTCGGTACATTTCAATTTGTTGATATTGACGATAAGAGAAAGTCATTATACATTTAAAATTATTTATTTTTTTACATTATTAATTTTTTTAGGAATTCTACTAATTATTTGCGAAAAATATTTTAACAATAATTCATTTTAAAAAAATATGAATTATATATGCGCAAGAAAAAGTTGTGGGAAAGAAGTCTCTAAAAAAGAATTAAACGCTCTTCCTGGAATAAAATGTTCCCACTGTGGATTTCGCATCCTATACAAAAAACGTCCTGATGTTATAAAAAGAATTAAAGTGATATAATACTTTATTAATTTGAAAGTAAGATTTTTTTAAATGCGATCTATGGATTCAAATCTCATATGATTTACAAGTTCTTTATATCTGTTCCGTATAGTAGCTTCAGTTACACCTGCTGCTAATGAGATCTCTTTTTGAGTCCGGCGTTCTCCCTCTTGTATCGCCGCTACATATAAAGCAGCACCCGCTAGACCAGTGGGTGCTTTTCCAGCAGTAATACGATATTTTTTTGCTAATTTTAATAATTCTGCTGCTCGATTCTGAGTTCTTCCTGAAAGTTTTAATTCAGCACAAAATCTAGGGATAAAATTTATTGGAGAGGAAACTTGAATATTTATTTTTAATTCGATTAGAATTAACCTATAACAACGAGCAATTTTTTTTTTATCAACTAGGGCAAATTCGATAAAATCATCTAAAGTTTTCGGAATATTATTCAACCTGCATGATAAATAAATGGAAGCTATCAACATTGCCTCAATAGATCTTCCTCTTATTAAATTTTTATGAGCCATTTTTCTGTATATATGAGCAGCCGATTCTTTTAAGGCTTTGGACAGATTTAATTGAGAAGAAAAGCGATCTAACTCGTTCATAGCATAAGCTAAATTTCGATCTATTGATTTATTTGTCCTCGTTCTTACATGCCATTTTCTTAAGCGATATACTTCAGCTTTCATTTTTGGGCTGATACTTTTACCAAATGCGTCTTTATTTTTCCACCCAATCATAGTGCTTAATCCTTTATCATGAAGTGTCAAAGTTGTAGGCGCACCTACTCTAACTTTTTTATTGGCTTCTTCTGAAGAGAAAGCTCTCCATTCGGGACCAGAATCAATGAGTTTTTGACTCAAAACTAAACCGCATACATTGCAAATTAACTCACCACGGGTGCTATCAGAAATTAGATTTGTATTCCCACATTCTGGGCATAAATTTAAATTATTTTGAAGCATTGAAAGATCCAATTACTTATACCCACACATATTTCAATTCCTTAATTTCTATAATTAAAGTCATACTTTTAAATGTTTGCGTTTTTAGGATTTATCAGTTAATAAAAATCACATTTTAAAATTTTTGTTTTTGATATTTCACCGAAAAATTTTAATAAGTTATATTTTTCTGATTATATAATGCGACATTTTTATAAAAGTCACGGTAAGCATTGTTATCTTCGATCTTTTCAGACATCTTGCAGAAAATGTGGTGCAGATGTGTTATATTGGGAATGCACTCATGGAAGTAAAATTTTTTTTGAGTACCCACCTTATGGTAAATTGCGAAGACATTATTGTCGGAACCTTAATAGATTATCACACAAAAGAAAAATTTTTCCAGTTGTTGTTAAAACACCTAAAGGTCTTTTGGAAAATCCACATTTCAGTTGTCCAGTGTGTGGGAAATTGTTTAGAAAAGAAATTTTTTTAAAAGATCATCTAAATGAACTAAAAAAAAATGATTCCAAGCATAAATTATTTTTTCAAAATAAAATAATATTTAAAAATAAATTTAGCGATATGAATAAATTAAAATCTGAAAAGAATAAATTTCAAGATAAACCAAGGTTTGGGAGAATTAATATAAGAGCATCAAAAAAATAAAATACAAACCCATAACATTTTAATAAAAATTTTATAATTATATTTATACTAATATATTATTATAAATTCTTCACTAGGATATATAAATCTAAAAGATTGAGG
>Ga0114919_10000832_pt1 | contig 24584 bp, 30 predicted proteins | sample BlataG_FD_88682 | JGI IMG/M metagenome (GOLD analysis project Ga0114919, IMG submission 88682) | Deep subsurface microbial communities from Black Sea to uncover new lineages of life (NeLLi) - Black_00105 metaG | ecosystem: Environmental > Aquatic > Marine > Oceanic > Sediment | place: Atlantic... | reverse complement strand
GAGATAAAATGTTCACATGCTGGGTGTGGATTAACATATTCAGTAAAAATCAATTTTCTCTCCGAACCAGTGGATGCGTATGCAGATTTTATTGATGCATATTTCGAAGAGGTAAAAAAGGTGAAATGAAAAATGGGAAGAGGAACAGTTTTTTTAATGAGAAATGATGACGATGAAGAAATTTTATTAACAAGATATGAACTAGAGAAAAGCATTCTATCAACTAGACAAAATGAAGTGTTCATAATTGAAAAAGGATTTCAAATTGATGGGATGAGTTGTTTATGCCCTATCAATATCAACAATAAATCGAAAAAAGTTATGGTCTCTGAGAGTAAAAAGAGAAAAGGATTACAGAGATTAGTTAAATACAATTTACGATTAAAAGAAATTCATAGAAAGCAAAATGAATTTGATAGAAAAGTTATGAAAAATAGAGAAAAAATACAAAAAGGTGAAAATCACGGGTATCATGATCCACCAATTGTCGCAAAAATTCTAAAACCTAACGATGTCATGAAAGAACTACTAAAGGATAAACCAAAACAAGGATGAAGTGATAATGGATAGACATGAATGTAAGAAAAAAATGAACAAAGAACGAGAAAAGCTCAACGATAAAGTGTACGAACTTGATAGAGAGATGTTCACGAGCAAGGACTATTACATGCACGATAACAAGGACGAGCAATATAAAGCCGTAGATAACTTGATAACGCATCTCAAGACGTTAAAAACCACGATACAAGAGGTGGAGTGTAACGATGAGCATTGATAAATTAGAAGAACGACTTGAAAAGGCACGGGATCTTCCCGTTGCGTTCGATACAAACGGGAACATGATATCGTTTGGTGTGTGGATGGAAATGATCGAAAAGGAAGATCGCCCCATATTATTTCCAAAATTACCGCTCGAAGAAGAAAAGAAGATCGTCATGGAAATATTCAAGCAACGAGAACCGTTCGAGTATCACTTTTTAAGCGAAGCCCATGAGATTGATCGTGTACTAACCGAAGATTATAGGATCGATAATGCTCGTGCGGTCGAGGAAGTTGAAAAAGGATCAGAACTCGGAATGCAATTGATCCGCATTACAGAACAAACATTAACGTTCTTGCTTGAAAAACACGGCATCAAGGAAAAAGAAGTGCGTGATGAAGTTATCATGAGAATTTCAGTTCGAACCAAGGATCACGACGTGATCACGCTAACCGAAGACATGAAAAAGTACTTGAAAGGGCTATCAGAGAAGGAAATTCGAGTGCATTTCGAGATAGCACGTAGAAAGGACGTGCATATTTGTTCGAGCTGTCGGGGAAAAGGATATATCTTTCATGATGATCGGAGTCAAACGTGCCGAACATGTGGTGGGTTAGGATCATCATTCAAGAAGGTCGTGTATAGATAAAATGGCAACAAAAGCTCAACGGGCTACTACCCAACAAGTTAGAACGATGCTACAATCTGACGATGAGTTCTTGGATCTTGCGATCGTCAAGTTGTTTTCCATGCAAACGGAAGATGAGCAACGCATCAAGGCTTCGATTTATCTAAATAATGTCGGATATAACAAGCCAGATGCATTTCGCATGTCAGACTTCGCAACGTGGATTCTAAATGGTGGGAAGTTGGGAACGTACATCATGGAAGCGATCGGAAAGATGCTCAAGTATGTAAATCAATTATCACTTTACATCGATATCACGAATGCAATGAATAACAAAATCATCATTCCCGCAGAACTTGATAATTATCGTGACACGCTGATATATGAAAAGGAAATTGGATCCATGTTAATCGGAGACTTCCTAGATTATAGAAGTGATAAACGTGAAGCAGAACGCAAGAAGAAACAAAAAGAAGAACGTGAAAAAAAGAAAAAGGAACAAGAAGCAAAAAAACGTGTTACGGTAACGGGTACGTTTGTTCATGAAACCGTTCGTGCCGTGTTATTCAATGTCAATGGAAAGAACGAATGGTTTCCACGAAAAACGCTCGTGAGTCCGTACGTTCCCGATGATGACAAGGAACAAGACATCATCGTGAAGCGGTGGATCGCAGAACAAAAGGGGTTATCTCCAAAGGAAGATGACGACAAATGAAGAATGAATATGGTATTATCTTGATATACTATGCGATTGGAACGCTCATATCATTTCTCTTAATAGAATGGATTGGGGGAACGATCTTGTTATATAACGTTCCCTTCGGATCATCAACCCCACAAGTATTATTTGAAACGGGAACATGGATAATACTCAACTTTTGGTGGGTAATGTTGCTCGGTGGGATACCGTTGTTATTCGTTCCCATGCATGTAATGTACATTATTTATAATGATTAAGGATGGAAAAAAAATGAATGAATATAAGCATGAATTTAAAAAACCAAGGATAGTTAATGGTATTGAAATTGAAGACATTAGATTGCCTCCGCTTAGTGTCGAAATTGGTGGATCAGTTGCTATTAGACCATCTTCGGACGAATACGAGGACAAGACATACTTGGGGATTTTTCTCGGTGGCATTGCACGTATAGAATCCACGGCGTTCAATACGGTTGAAAAAACCATCATCATTTACAATCGTGAACACCCAGCATTTTTCGTTCCAAAATTAAAAAAAATCATATTTGGGTTTGAATCATGGTGGAAACCAATAACGAACATTGATACACTCAAGGAAATAACCGATGAAGACATTCAGAACACGTGGTACGTGAAGGCGTTAAAAGAAATTGATGGCTCGGATAAACAAGATGGCAAGTGACTACGCACTTAAAATTAGAATCAGATGATTTAAGTAAGGTGAGATGTTCGCATTCAATCATAAACGTGTTTGCGTGTTAATGTCATTACATGTTATTAATCAAATTGGAGAACTGATAAAATGACTATTAAAGATCAAAAAATAATATTGGATGAAATAGTAGACATGATTCATAGAAATTCCGATAATGATGTAAAAGTTTCTACCAATGAACTCTGTCTCAATTTAAGTAACGATGTTCGATTACAAATACTCGTGATGCGGGATTACTTGGTAAAAATTCATTACATTGAATGCGGGAAGATCGTTTTTTCTAAGGAACTTACTAACTTTACTGACGTGCAACAATTCATTTATGATAAGATACGAGATGTTCGTTGGACAAATCACGAAGAGGAAGAAACGGACAAGATAAAAATGGAGTATCCATATTTTTTTACATTTCCTAGCGATATCAATGGTCACTTAGGCGATATCTTTTTAAAAATCCCTAATTTTGATCAACTAGTTCTTGGAAATGCATATCAATATAGTAACAAGTTCATGGCATTTAAAAAGGAAGATTTGCGGGATGCCTTTGCCATCGAATTTAATACCGTGTATAAAAACTCAAGCAAAAGCTTGGATTAAAAACTATGGTGCATTGAAATGAATGAAGAAAAAAACGATCAAGTGATTCACGATTACTTAACAAAAAGAATTAATGACGATACACCGAGTTTAGAGAACTTGCATCCACTTGTATTATATGATACACTAGTAAGTGAAATAGTTACAAAGTTTCATGAATCAAGAGAAGATGCAAAACGAATATTTGTATCGTGGTTAAGAACCATGTCAATTTGGATAGAATATCAAAAGGATAAATATAAGAACATGGGAAAGATAGTGTGGTGAAACATCATGAAAAAAATAACCATTGATACCTTGTTAATAAATGAACACGCCCTTCGTGACTTTGTTGAAACCACGTTTCCAACGCTCGTGGGTGATGAAGTCTTGATATATTTTCTGCTCGCACGAAAAAAGTACTGTAACGACATTAACTTGAAGATCAAGACGGTCAAACCGTTCATTAGTTATTTCAATTTTAATGACGTGGATACCATCATGAGGCGGTTGAAACGCACGAGCTTGATCGGTGACTTTTACGTTGACAAGGACGGGACGGTCATTCCACCACGTGCGTGTGCATTGTATGTTAATCTCACGCCAAAATCAGTCATGATGGGATATAACGATTTCGTGAAGCACCACAACGACATAGCGTACACCATCATGAACAAGGGAATAGACTTGACAACAAATGAATCTGATACAAGTAATGTCATCGATAAAAAGATACGAGAGTTTACTAGGATGAAGGTCAATATCTTTTCGTCCGTGCATAAAAGCACGAAGCGAAAACCATATTATCTCGTTGATATCGATGAAAAGGACGAAGACATGCTTGAAAAAGTACTTGACATGTTAAATCGGGATTTCTTTTGGGTATCTGAAACACGGGGCGGATATCACGTGCTTGTCAAGAAGGGGAAACAATCTGGTGGAAAGGTGTGGATCGATGTTCGTAATTATAACACGGAACTCAAGACAAAACGAAAATTAACAAAGAACGATGCGGACATCATAGAAATTAAAAGCGATGTCACAACGCCCGCAGTTGGCACGTTACAAGGTGGGTTTGAAGTCAAGCGATTACATGTATAGTTTAGATACGTGTTAATTTTTCTTTTTTAATATTTAAAAACATACACGGTATGGTACATTGGTGATCAAATGACATTTGGAAACAACATCCATGAACTTGCTAGAACCATGTGCAACGATGTCAAGATGGCAACGACCGTGTCTCGTATATTTAATAACTCTGAAGGCATGGAACATGAAGCGTACGATTTCGTGATAAACGGAGATCTTCGAGTCATCATGATGCGATCTTCTCATCGAGGATGGAGTAATACCACGCAATCCTTCGTGGTATTGATCCAAGATCCGTCTGATGTAAAATGTTTAAGCATACCATAAATTGTATTAACCATGTCCAAGATTGATCGCATGAACATCATGTCACTAGACGAGTTTCATGCGTACTTCACGAACATGCAACGTGAAAATCAAATACGAACAATGGTCAACATGCAAGACGTGATCAATGAACGGCTCGCATGACAAGAATATAAATATAATTTTTTTTAAACGGAAAGATCGATGATCGTTCCACGAGAAATTACAAGATCGGGTAATTACAAAATAAATAATACACATCATGTTTTAGGTAAATACGTCTTGATGAAGTCTCCTATTTTTTGAACAGCTTCTTTTGCTTCTGGAACAACACTTGCGAACATTTGAAACACGTGTGTCATTTCCGACCAGATGTCTATGGTCACGTTAACACCAGCTAAGTCTGCTGTCTTGGCAAGTCGTATCGCATCATCCAATAAACACTCATGAGAACCGACTTGTACAAGTAATGGTGGTAACCCAGAGAGATCCCCGAAAAGTGGTGAGATGGATGGAACTTTCGGATTCCGTCCATTGAGGCTTATCTTGGCAAAAAACTTGAGGAGATTGGGCGATGCCAATGGATCAACCTTTGCGTTATCATGTATGGATGATCCCGATAACGTGAGATCAACCCACGGTGACAAGCAAAAGCACGCAATGGGGAGTTCATATCCCAATTTTTTTAGTTTTAACAACGTGGAAATGGTTAATCCCCCACCAGCAGAATCACCACCAATGACAATCGTGCTAGGTTCGTTCCCCAATAACATGATCCATTCATACGCCTTTATAATGTCATCCAACGCATCCACGAACACATCGTGTTCTGGAGCAAGACGATAATCAACTAAAAAGACGGGAAGTCCACTAACCCGTGAAATTCGAGAAGCGAGATCGTGATAATTGTTCACTGAACCGACAACATATCCACCGCCATGTAAGTAAATGATCGCCCCGTGCTTTCCTTCACTTGACGCATTCACTAAGTCGATAGATAGATCATCAATCACGTAATTCTTGACGGTCACGTTCTTCATTGGTTGGATTAATGATGTTATTTTATTAGTCGCCTTCCGTATCGATTCTGCGGTAAACCCAGACATCTTTCCGAAGTTGATCTTTTCTAGAATCTTCTTTAAAAAGATCATTTCCTTACTAATTATGTTACACACCTCATTTTCATATATGTATTAAAACGCATCTTACTTAAAAAGAATTAATGATCGCCTTTTCCGTTTTCACTAAAATCATTCATCACGTAAATTATCACATTGTAACGGTTTTGGGTTCACGAGATCATAATATCCAGTTCCCTTACCAGTACAGTTCGGGAAATAATACGTTCCGTTATCTCCAAGCACGGAACAAATGTCTTTTTCCACTCCCTTGCACGTGTTATAAATGATGTGATTGATCATGACACGCTTTGGTCTGGGAGGATGTTGTTTAAAATACTCGTCAATGTCATCGATCGTGGTGTGGTTAAAATAACTTTCCAATTGCTCAACACCCACGATGTGTCGCCATCCACCAATGATGGACGATTCAATGATGAGATTCTCCGTTTCTGATAGATCTGGAATTGGTAAATCAATGTGCTGGTCGACCTCGAGATCGCCAGTAAATGTTAGTTTGTTTTTCCATTCTCCGTTATTGCGTTCCAACACCGATATACCGAGGGAACTAGGTTCGTGTTCAACCTTGAAGAACTTGAACTTGCGATCGGGATTCACTTTCACGACATCACCATCTCGTACTGGCTTGAAGGTGACATCAAATTTCACATCGGGATTCTTTTCTTTCAATCCTTCCAATCCTTTTTCCACGGTTTCTATCGTTTCGGGATGTGCCATGATCGTGATCGGTTTATTCAACTTGCTAGCCATGCAAAAATAATCGTTCATGCCAAGAAGATGATCCGTGTGCGTGTGTGAAAGGAAGATGTTACTATTGGGATGTAATAATTCCGCAGAATGACCAGCATCTAGTGATATGTCATATCGTGGTACTGAAATGGACGTGGTCGCACCAATGAGACTCGTACCGAGTACTTCTGTCGTGGGATCAAATTTCGTCCGCTTGTTAACTGACATGGGTTCTGGTACATTAACCTTTTCGCAATCAGTCGTACGCCACATTCGTGGGCGGGAATGTTGACCTTCCATTCCATTCACGGTTCAAATCACATCAATTCAATATCAAGTTCTTTTGCTATCTTATAGGCTGATTGTTGGCGTGCAACTTGATCTTCCGCATCTTTCCATTCTTCAGAATCTTGTATGCACTCCCACGCTTTTTCTGACAATCCATAGTCATCACAAACATCGTGGGCATCACATAACTCACTAAATATGGTAGAAGCAACTTCACTAATGGAATGATAGTCATAATATTTCATGACATCGTTTCCCTTTGCATCCACGTCTTTCCACAAGTTATGTTCTGGTTGCACCATTGTTGCCTTTTTTTCATCGTATCTCGCTTGAGAAAAAGGTTCTATTACTATCGGTTCAACCGTTACACCGCCACGAGAAAGCCGTCCTTCTTGAAATGTTATATCTTTTTCGTCTTTGATGGTAACGATTGCATCATCTTCATCTTGCCCGCCCTTTAATGCGATTTCATCAAGAGCAAACAAGACATTACCATATCGTTTATTCGATTTGAACTTATTACAATTTGTCATGATAAATAGATGATCGTGATGCTTTTAAAATGAGTGTCGAAACGATACCTAAAGTAACAAAAAAAGGGATAAAAAAAAGTTGTTTTCGTGGCATTAAATTATTGTCCTATTATTAGGACATGATTATGCCGTATCGCTTGCGATCATGAACTTCAGAAATTTTTGCGTTATTAAACCGTTTGACTCTAGCATAATATCCCGTGATCCGAGACCACCATTCAAGAAACTTCTCTTCTGCGTTACAGTTTGGACATTTATCGTGCAATCCTTTCGAGAATATTCCGCATTTAACACATTGGGTAAAATCAAATGTAAATGCAAAATAGCCCGTCTTGGTTTTTAACGCAATGTTCTTCGTGAGCTTCCACAAGGCTTCCTCATCACACTTTGAATCTCCCAACCACACGTGAGAAATCACTCCACCTTGCACGATGGGATGATATTCCGCTTGTTTTTGAATGCGTTCATCTAGCGAGATATCAGCTGCATAATTAATGTGATTACTATTCGTATAATACACGCCTTTCCCAACGCCTAATGGAATGGCTTGCTTGGGATAATGTTTCAAGTCAGATAGTGCGAACCGTCCCGCCGTAGATTCGGCTGGTTGCTCCCAAAGAGAGAACCTAATGCCGTTTTCATTGGTAAACTCTTCACAAATAGCACTCATCCGTTGTAATATGTTCGCACCTAACCCGAACGCTTCTGGGCTTTCGTGAAGTTCTTGTTCCGTGATTCCCTTGACACATTCATTCAATCCAATAATGCCAATGGAAAGTGATTGTCTACGAAAATCTAACAATTGCGTTTCCACACCATTAGGATTCTTGATCACGCCCGCACATAACGGAATAACACGAGAATTCATGCGTTTCTTGATGACGGCGAGCTTTTTTAACAAGATACCCTTAGCAAGATTCATCCGTTCCTTTAACAATTCGTAAAATAGATCAATATCCCCATTACAAAGGAACCCGAGCCGTGGAAGGTTTATGCTAATGGATTGTAAACTCCCCATGTTAATGTAATATTCACTCCAATCAAAAAACTCTTTTTGATCTTGGTTAATCTTTTCTTGATCTAAGATGATTCTACAACATTGTGAATGTACCTCGTCTGACATCCATCCACATGCTTGATTTAAGTAGTATGGCTGTCCGAATTTTTGAGTCGTCTTGTTTACCAAGTAATAAAAATCTTCATATTTATCAAGCCAATCTTTCGTGATCTTGACCTCGAATTTTGGGAAGTTGAATAATTTTCCCGCCCCGTCACCCTCATGATACGTTCGGGCAAATGCTTTTGCGAGTCTATTCGTTTCATCAACATAGTCACCATACGCGCCATCATATCGTCCCTTGAACGACACTGCGGGAACTTCTAACAATGACTTTGGCACGGTAGGTAAGATCGAAATTGACGTGAACGGTACTTGAGCTCCCCTAGCAGCATATATCTGATTTGATTCGAACAAGAAACACTGGGCAAGTTGATCGAGTTCATCATCAGAGAGTCCCGTTGTATAAGGAGCAAGAAACACGTTAAAATTGTCAAATCCTTGTCCTCCCGCAAATTCGCCTTGTAAAATCCCCAACCACTTAGCTGCATGTAATACAGCTACCATTGCCTTGCTCGCTGGCTTTGAAACCGCAGAGTGTGACCACCCAATTGGTGGGAGTCCATTTTTAAGTATCATTCGGAGATCGCTTTCTTGGCAATTATGAACAAGAATCCCTTCTGCATAAAACGTGTGTTGCTCCCATGTTCCATCGCCATCAAGAGAAAAATCATACATGAAAGGATGGGTAGGTTCTACTAATGAAATTTTTGATATCACTTCAAACGGTAAATCAAACTTGGAATGAAAAGATCGGTGCTTTTTAAGAAAATCATGTATCTTTTTTTGTTTATGAGATTGTGAAAACTCTATGATAGACGATGCACGTTTAATGTTCTTATACCCATAAATCTTTAATCTATATAGTACCCCATTTCCGTGATAAGGAGGAAAATGGTATTCATAGTCTTGTTGCATAATGGTGTGCCGAATATTCCTCGTTCCAAATATTATGCTCAAGAAATCGATGAGCGATCGTGATTTCGATGTATACGTAATGTCTATGGAAGAAGATTTTGGCTTGTATGAAACGTGTCCATCACCAGTATAAAGTCCGCTTAAAAGTGATTTTAAATGGTCGTCTGACAAGTTATAGAATAAACTCGAGAGACTCTTAAATTCACTCATCGGTTCGATTCCAAAGACGTATCTAAATAATATGTAAACGTGCTTTCCACCAAAAAATATTTGTGGCGTCTTATCAATGATGTTAGAACGTGTCACGAATGTAGAAAGCGATTTTTGGATGCATAAAATCATATCATCTAAAATGCATTCATCTTTACTCGTAAGTACCAAGTTATAATTTCCGCTCGCATCATTGATATTATAGTTACCCTCTGAAACGAAGTAACCAATTAATTTGAGAAGATTATGATCAAGATGCAAAATTGCGGGTAAAGAATATGGTGATCCCTCAAACCCTATTTCGAGATTGGAAATATCAATGTGATACTCATCGATTAGTTTGATAGCATCAAAAAGAGGAATCCCGCCATGTTCCCAACTTATAGGATAGTTAACAATTCCTACTTGCTGGAATATTCCTTCCCATGTTATTGATTGATTTTGTTTGATCGTTATGAGATTTTCTCGTAGATTTCGCACACGGGTTGTCTCTAAAATTTCTTGTGGACACGTTATCATAAGTAGATCTATGATGTTGATTTTTTCAATATTCTTGGTAATTGGCATTGAATTCAAGATCTGAAGTTTATCTCCAATTTTCAAGTCACTTGCTCGCACTTCACTTGGTATCGATCCATTAAAAACCATAATTTTATGATCCTTGCTCGTCACTATCTCTTTTCCACGTTTAGTGGTGATTTTATACATCGTCGGATCTGATCTTTTCCTCGTGACGATGTTAATCCGTTGAGGACCTTTAGAGGTCATAAAAAATAATTCTTGATCGCTCACATCGATAAATGATTCATCATTTTCAAAAAAGTGGTCAAATTCCATTGCTTTTATAGTTGCCATCGAATTGTTTGAAAGAATCATGATCTTTGTTGATCCATCGAGACAAAACGGACGCATATCGAAATAGCGTAACATGTGTATGTGAATATCACCACATAAATGGGCAGACGCTTCTTCTTCTGAAACGAGATTTAATAATGAATATTCAGCCGAAATCTTGTCCGCCGCCCACGAATGAATCGATTCTGGGTTCTTGTATTGGTTTGCATTTTCTTTATCAGTATCAGCAAAAAAGTTCTTGTAATCTGCAAGTGCTATCCCGAGCCTAGTATACTTTTTTCGGGCTTCTATCTCGCCCATTTCTGCGAGTATCGAGTTACACATCTCTCTAATTGCTGGTCCGCTCAACCATGAGATTCGTGATGACATGATCCGTTGAACCACTGCGAACGTGACTTCAAATGCGGTTTGCTCATCAAGTCGAGTTTCGTTTAAAAGACTCTCATAAATTCTAATGGCATCAAACGGAACGATATCGCCCTTCGTGGTTCGTACTTGAGGTAATAGCATGCTCATGTGATTGAGTGCGTGCAATCCTTCTTCAAGATTTGGTCTTGGAAGTTTTATTTTTGGCTTTTCATTCACATCGAGATGTTTCGTTACTATCTTGATCAACTCATCCGTTGGAATGATTTTACCTTGACTAAGTAATTTCAACATTCCATTCTTTTTAAAAACTAAACTAGGAACGGCTGTTAAAAATATATTATTCTTAAGCATTCTTTCTTGCAAATTTATTGGAATTTCATTTGCGTCAATAAAGTTAACCTTTACAGATAACTCGTTACCGACTTCCTTTACATTATCGTGCATTGTCGGGCATTTTACACATGTATCCGTGTGAAAAAACAATAACTCTTCTGTCATGTTATACAAGTCCTTTTCCACGCCATACTGATTTTCATCGGTACCGTGCGTGTTGAAAATTAACAAACAATAATTACCATATCCACTTTAAAAAGATTTTTTCGAAACCTTACCTATATCTTATAAGTAAAAATTTCATGATAAATATCCATGTGTTTCTACGTGATCAATGATTTCTTGAAACGGGTACGATCCAAATCCTTTTTTCAAGAGTGACTTTACGTCATCCCATGACACGCCAAGACCATTAATGGTTTCCCGAATCAAGAGTTTCATGTATCGAAGGCGATTATTTTCATAATCTTCAAATGGTTTACCTTTACGATATGTCATTGCCATGTCATAAAATTCAAGTGATTGTTTTTCTATTTTCCCTTCCTTCACGGCACTTTTTAATTGATCATGTATTCCTTCTTTATCAAAAACATTCATTGACGGATAATGGATTGCCAGCAATAAAAAACCAAACTTGAAAATGGATTTTGAAAACCGCATGTGTGCATTTATGGGCTTTCCTTTTAGTTCTGCGTCCTTTAGTTTATATTCTGATGTGAATTCAAGATGATATGCAGAACGAAGGAAAATGCCATCATAACTAAAATCTGGTTCGGGAAGATTGCTACGAATGTCTTTTCCCCATAAAAACTTGGAACCGAACTTGAGCGATCGTACTGCCCATTCCCAGTTTGCGAAACTCACTTTCTCAAAACGCTGTTTGTCTAAATAGTCGTCAAGCGTGCCGTAGAGATAATAAATTTCCGTGCCATTGATCTTTACAGATTCAAAAAGAAATGTCGACCAATCATTTCGTGGACAATCATCAGTATTGGAGAGCATCACGATTAAATCTACATCTGATGTCGATGGCAATTGTGACATGAAAGCTGATCCAATACCATAAACGCTCACGAGATTCTCATTAAACTTAGATTGAAGATCTAATATGATTTTTTCGATGTCAATGGTCGTCAAGTTAATCCCCTACGGTTTCACGATCGAACGCCATTGGAACGAAAAGTGGTATGAGTTTCACGAACCCTCGAGTATCTGCTATGTGTACTATACGTGGCATGATGCGGTAAATCAATTCTTTAAAATGTCCATCGTCAACGAAGGTCATATCGATATGTTCAATGTGCCTCAATATTTCATCGATCAAGTTATAATCAAACACATCACTCGTTCGCTTCGTTTCCGAGTAAAGCTCGTGTTTCGTAGTGATCCACGCATTCATTAATTCTCTCGTTCGCTTTTTCGTCAATTTATATTGTGTCATCTTTGTTCCGTCAAAAATTTAGCGTGTAAAGATTACGATCGTCTTCATCTTCTTGAATGAGTTCGTCATCGACTAATTTAACGAGTACAGTTTCAATGTCACCATCAGTAATGCGATGTTTATTACCCCATGCAAGCAAGTCTACATAACTTATGTTTTCTTGACCTTCTTCTTGAAGGTGTCTAAGATAACCTTCGACCGTTACGTTTTCTTTCTGTTCTTCATTTTTTTCTGCTTCATTTTTTTCTGCTGATTTCTTTGGTTTCGATGTTTTTTTCGACTTGGACTCTTTTGGTTGTGGTTGTGGTCGTTCAATAATGCGTTGTACTTTCTGACTATTTTTTTCAAGGTGATATAATCCGTTCCCATCATCTTTTGCAACGATTCCGTGTTCATCGAGAAAACTCTTAAACGGGGCAATGGGAAATGCTATTCCATTTTTATGACGTGATTTCAAGATTTTTGCATACCAAAAATCAACGAAACTCATTTCATTTATTTCCTTGATAAAGTACGGGTTGATGATGAGTTCTCTTGTTGGTGGTTCGCCTTCCTTCTCAGATTTCTTCGTTATTTCCTTAATTTTTCCGTCAACCATGATCCACGTGTTTTGACTCAAGGTTTCGAGTACTATTTTTTGTTCTTCCCACCCATACACCTTTATGGTCGATTCTCCTTCGGCAACTATCGCAACCGTGTATTTATCCTTGTCAAACTTGTTTTCAATGATTCCAATGAAGACTACCCGTCCAAACGGGATGCCACTAGGCGTTTCAAAGGTTTTTTCACCAATTGATTGTGACGACTTCATTTCTTCAATCGTCATGCTTTTTATCATTGTCATGGTTACCTTATCAAGCAACGATTTTTAAATGTTAAAATGCACCATGAAAATTTCATGAATTGAATCTTTTCTTGAAACTTTTTGAACTTCCACATAAAATAACGTGGATCAATAGGTTTAAACCTAAGAAATGGCAAACACTAATGGGCAGTCCAGATACCCTCTATTCCTTACCCCGAAGGACTTGGGAATTCCTTTTTTCATAATATTGATGCTAGCGTTCACGTCAGCATTTAATACCGTTCCGCACGTCTTACAAACATACAACCCACGATGCTTCCGATTCGATTTTTTTAGAATACCGCAAAATGAACACGTTTGAGACGTGTATTCTTCAGATGTTCGGATCACGGTAATCCCAACTAGTTTTGCCTTGTATTCTATCTGACGAACGAGTTTCAAGAATGGTACAGAGACGAAGTTTTGGTTGGTTCTTCGCCCCAACCTTACCCTTTGCTTCCATCCTTCGTTGTACCCGATAACGATGTTACCAATATCGTTCTTAACACAATGGTTAATCACTTTCCTTGATACCTTATGGAAACAATCCTTTATTTTGTTATTCCGTTTTCGATGAAGCCGAGAGATACGGTTCGTGATATCGGTATCGTTACACGTTTCACTAATGGACTTGTACTTAGCAAGGGATTTGTTATAAAATTGATTGATGGACTTGACCACCCCGCCTTTAACAATCAACGGTTTCACACCGATGTTGCTTGATGCAGTTACGAGGTTGATCAATCCGAGGTCAATTCCCAACACGTTTCCCTTATCCAATCCCAAGTCTTCTGGCTCTTTCTCGTACACCAATTCAACGGTGTACCTATCCCCGAAGGGAACGATGCGGACTCCCTTCACGCTCTCCAAATCGGTTCGTATTTTTGGAAATCCATTATCTAACATTTTTTGCGTGAGTAAAACATATCCATCACGGAGTCGGCATTCCAACTTGGTAAAATAAACAAAATTCCTTCCATTTTTACGCTTATACCTTGGTAATCGTGGTATAGCACGGAACTTCGTAGGATTTCGTTTCCATGATTTCATTGCTTGGAAAAAAGATTTGAAATTTGTGTCAACTTGTCGTAAAACTTGTTGTGGTTGATGACTTCCACATTTCTCGTGGAGTTTTTGATACGCATCGTGGGATTTGAGTAAGTGATACAACTCCCCATATCTGATCCATTTTCTTGTTTTGTAAAATGCTTGCCGTACTGTCCATGTTGTCACGTTAAACAAGTTCTTCGACAAGAACGTGATCTCATCGAGAAGTTTTGATCGTTTCATCTGTACTTGTCTCACGAATTGCATAATGTACCATTTATACATTCTTTTCTACTTAAACCTTTTGAGACAAGATTTTTCCTCAAAGGCGTTCTCACGAAAATGAAACTTTATATATACAAACGGACATTACAATGATGAACTATTAACACTCACCAATAAAGATGATCGATTACATGTCAAGACTCACGTTCATTCCCAAAAATTCTGTGATCACTCAACAAGAAATTGATCTTCTCAAGAAAAGTGGTCGAACATGGGCGATACTAGGGAACAAGCTCGGGATAACTGAAAAAGGATTCCGAAAGGGTGGTATTGAATATTATCAACCATCAGCACGATCATCAGAGGTTGAGAACACGTTTATTTACGGTCCATCTGGTTCGGGAAAAACGTGGACATGTTTCAATCTCATCGGTCAATCATTTTTTGCCGAAAAGCGTTCTTGGATAATCTTTGATACAAAAGGATCCGTTACACACGACACAACGATCCATATAAAAATCAATGGCGTGGAACGTGTCGTGAAAATCGGAGATCTCGTTGACATATTAATTCCCATGAGTACTGGCGATCACGATGCAATTCCAGTAACATCAATGCAACTCGAAACATTATCTATTTGTTCCAACCACAAGGCAAAATGGTTACCAGTCGCATCAGTATCCAAGCACAAATCACCAGAAAAGTTATTACGCATCACTACACGGAGCGGTCGAGTGATCACAGCTACGGCAAACCATTCATTTTTAATGCTTAAAAAAGGTCGGTATGTTCCAATAAAGGGATCTACACTCAAGATAGGCGATCCCGTGCCGATTTGTTCATCAATTCCAATGGGAACGTTGCAATCCATTAATGTTCTCGATTATTTTCCCCCATCAGAAATCATAGATTTTGATCAAATTCAAACAACGATTGATGTCATTAATGGACAACACGTTCCGATGACAATCGCATACCAAAATAGTGGATTACAAACAATAACGTATAGTGCATTGAGTCGTTATAAAAACGGAGAACTCCCCATTCCAACGGGAAAATTTAAACTTGTTACGAAAAATAACGGAAAAACGAAAGCCTTTCCGAAGGAATTACAATTAACACGAAATTTTGGTTTTTTTTGTGGTATGTTTATTGCAGAGGGATATGCGGTAAATCATTATGCGGATCGTAGCATAACCATCACGAATCAAGATTCACATCTAATAGATAAAGTAATAGAATGGATCAATCATGTTGGACTCTATTATAAGAAACAATACCACAAGAACTCACTAAAAGGCATTCGAATTAGATCGCTTCCGTTAACACGATTGCTAACAACATGGTTTGGAGATGGAACCGTCACGAACTCTGGTACGAAATTCATTCCCCCATTCATATTCAATGCGAATGAAGATTTTTTAAAAGGATTTCTCGATGGATACATGAGTGGCGATGGAAGTATACGACCGTTTCCGAGACGTGGGTTAACGTTCGCAACGAAATCGAAACGATTACAACAAGATTTAAATGTTCTGTTCTCAAAGTTTGGAATGACAGTTCGTTTTTCAAGTTCTAAAACATCTATCGGCAACGATATACATGTTGGTGAATTTTCCCTTTCTGATATTTACAAGTTCAATGAAATTGGATTTTCTCACGCTAAAAAACAGCATCGGCTTAATGAGTATCCACCCATTGATCCTAAGTCATCGGACGCAAAACAAATTATCGATCTTGATCATGTTTTATCGGGATTATCTCATCGAAAAATGCCACCATCCATAAGTAGTGGAATATCAACAAAAAAATCATCAATTATTACAGCATGTCGTATTTATGACGATCTTAAAAATGATTATCCAAAAAGAGCATCCAAGTTAAAGACAATGATTAATGGTGACGTGTGGTGGGATCACATCACGGAAATTAAAAAACTTCCCACAACATCTGATTACGTGTATGATTTACAAGTCAACGAATCTGAAAATTTCGTGCTAGGAAATGGGACATTTGTTCATAATAGCTATTTGGGATGTCACAAGCCTAATACAGCATTTGGAAAGCAACTCCGTGAAAACGGATTACGTCCGATGGGAATTCCCCAGAAATTGATGAAGGTCATTGCCCCAGAATTTTACGTGACGAGTTTAAACCCGTCAGACATTCGAGATGATTGGATCACGAACATGTATAAGATCCCGATCGCATTTTCATCCCTTCCCATCTTGTTCGGGATCACGAACATGTCAGCGGGCAGTCAATACGGGGCAACGTATGATGTTGCGTGGAAAGAACTCATGAAACGCACGCATAGAAAACCCACGCTTGAAGATGTCATGGAAATGCTTCAAATGATGATGGACGGTGCACCGAGTGGTTCGCAACGATGGTACGAAACATTAATGAATGCAATTTCACGAGTCGCTGACTTGACGCTTACAAACGATAGATGGAGTCCCGTTGGAAAAGCACTCTTACAATCTGCCATTGATAAAAAACCACGGTGGATAGTGGTCACGTTCAAGCACGCAGAATATTCTGGCGATCCCATTAACTTGGCAATTTACTCTGCTATCTTTGAAGAGATTCGAGCCATTGCAGAAATGAGCATTAAAAAGAAATGGGACTTGCGTATTGGCACGTTCGTTGATGAATTACAATATTTTGCACCGAAAGACAATGCCAAGGATAACATTGCCCTCAAGACAACGAAGGAATGTATTTATCGATGGGGGCGGACGAATAAAATATGGCGTGTATGGGCAACACAACGTAACGAACACTTGGTAACCCTTCTTCAAGATCGCATTGAAAAATTTTCACGGGATGGCACGTATCAAAAAGTGATCAAGTGTTTTAGTATCAACGAACCTGGCTATTGTTCGCTCATGGACAGACAACGAGCTCACAAGCTTAACTTGAACTTGCCATATTTCGTACCGATCATTAAGTCCGCACCGCCAATGTTTGAAGTGGAAGTTCCCGTTGAACCCTTACGTGTTCGAGATCGATCACCACAAACGGATTCGTGATGACATGTGGAAAAAGATTTCTGCTATCATTAGCTTGATCTTCGGACTCTTCACGGTCACGGGATTATTAATTTTATATTATGACTTGTTGGGTAAAATGGTCGGAATGATGGGACTTAACCAGATCTTGTTATTTACTGGGTATATCGGAATGATCATTGCAGATTTATTATCATCATTCGTCATCATGATACCATACGATGTTATCTTAATGACGGGGCAATGGGACTTGATACTCATTCAGTTAGGAATGTTCATCGTTATTGGTATAGTAATGGGAATAATAACACGCAATGCATTATGGGGATTTATTGGAAGCTTGTTAATCATGGTATTTTTTTCCATCATGACGTATGTAGTGTTCATGCTCGTTCCCATGTTTGGTATTCCCATTGATTTTAATACATTCATCACGGGAATGACGAATCGTGATTCCATCATGTTTTTCGTGACGGGAACGGTTGAAAACGGAGTTGTTGCTGGACTATTTGGGATGCTCACGGGTAGCATTGTTAATCGGGGAGAAAAAAAGGACGAGTTTAATATCGGAATGGATGAACTTGATGATGTTACGGTGTTCTAAATGTTGTAACTAATATTTCTTCTAATGTCATGTTTTTTGTTATGGGTTTTCCGTCTTTCAAGACTATTTTCCACGCAAATTCATTTCTCAATCGCCATAACTTAAACACTCGTGATTCGTATTCCGAGAGCATTTCATTATTGGGTTTTAACTTGTTTACCACGAACCAATGGTGATAAAACGGTTTTGGATCAAGATTTCCTTGTCCCATGAGACCTTTTGCAAACCCCAAGTGTTGATGTAAGTGACAGTACTTACATAATGCGACCACGAAGTCAAGGACTTGGACTGACTTTTCATAATCAAATCGCCAAAGCTCGTGAGCTTCCATTTGACCAGCATGATCACAGATCACGCATTTATATCCAAATGCCTTATAAACCGACCTTCGTAGCTTGTCCCAATCCGTAGGTGACAAGACCGCACGCAAGTTCATTTCAAATGATGTTTGAGGAATTAAATTTCCCCACAGCGTGTATTTCGATAACGTTTCTTCGAGATGACGGCATTCATCGTTAATAATCAATGATTACTCCCCTCGGTTAATATTGAGATGAATGATTGAAGATCAGACGGTCGAAATATCATAAAAAGATTGCTTTTAGAATTCGTTGGGAAAAACATCCATTTTCCAATGACTTGTACTCCACGAAGGCGTGTTATCAATGCGAGTGGATCGCTTGCATCCCACATTCCACCGCTTGGGATTTCCACTCCCGAAGCGATGGTATTCTTCTTGAATTTAGATAATTCATCATGTAATGCTAAAAACTGGGGATCATTTACATCATCTTCTAAAATTTTAGTCCCAACACGTGTTGGGAAAAATGTCCCCTTATTGATCGTTTTAAGTTGATGAAATTGTTTATCATTCCACTTTACATCAGTTACTTGTTGAATGGATAACCGTTGAATCTCCTCGCTAAAACCAAGTTTGGGTTCATCACCGACATGTAATGACATTTCAATGCCTCGTATTTTATCATCGGCTATCGTCCCCCGTAAGAGTGATAAAAGGTGCGGGATCACTGGGTATTCGATAATTAACCGCACGATCTTTGAGGTTTGGATAGATAAGGTTTGATCATTAACTTCAACGTTCATGTCGTTAAAAATGTTCGGGTTATCATCAATGTTTGCGTGCTCACATGTAATGATTAATTGTCTTTTCACATCAACTAATGCGTACGTGATCATTTGATATATGGATTCAAAGCTAGATGGTGGTAATTCGTGTTGAAATGTCGAAAACTTGAAAAAGATGTCGTTTTGTATCGGACGATTCATTGATTCATCTAACTTAATACTCATGATACAACATTCCACGAACTTCATTTTAAATGTTAAACTAAAAGTATTGTTGAAATAACCTTCTTTATTATTAATTGGAGATTGGATAATGTTTAACGAAATAGAAGGAATTAGTTCAGATGCTTTAACAGAATTCTTTTTTCCAAAGCGTTTTCAGTTCATCTAATTTTTGGATATCTTGTTCTACTGTCGTATGTGGGGGTGATATCCAATTCTTGATTTCATCGCCACCACTAAAATCCGATGCATTCTTGAGAAGTGCTACATGGAATTGATTTTCATCTTCATATCGAGCCAATATTTCATAGACAAAATTATTGGAGAATGGTTTACAAATATTATCGATTATCAATGTTTCCCGTTCCCATAAAGATGACGGACTTTCTACTTTGGAAGTGGGAAAATGTTTTGCTATTGTTCTGAGTTTTGACATTTCATATCACCATTCTATATTCAAAATAGCTATTTATAAAGGTTTTCGAACGCAGTGATCAAGATTCCGATATATTATAATTATAATAATAATGCATCACGGGATTGAACGAGGTATTGAGATATTTTTTCCATGTCAAGACCGTTGTTGGTACGAACCCCGCTTTCAACATCGATTGAAAATTTCGTGGTCTGAAGCGATTCTCGAAATGATTCAATCATCATTTTAATGTTATCATTAGAAAACCCACCCGCAAATCCGACATTACAATCAATATCCATTAGATCGTGATACAAGGATGATCCAAGTTGCTGATCAATGATCTTTCCCGTTCCCATCGACATGTCAATTAACACGTGATCTACCATGTAATAATTTTCCTTGATAATGGTTCCTATTTCTTGATGGTTCTTATCCTTAAACGCCTTATTAAGTTGAAAAATGATTTCTAGTTGAGGGAATGATTCCTTCATGATCAATATTTCTGACGGATCTGGGTTCATGATGTTGAGTTGCACGCCATCACATGATCCAACATCATCAAGCAATTCCATCACTTCACTCGAGAACCTTCGTTCCTTCGTGTTATAATGAATCGTTCTAAAACACTTCCCACGCCCCAACTCAAGCAAGTTCGATACCATGAATAATGACGGATATCGGGGGTTCGTTGGATGTTTTCCACTCTTCAACGTTTTGTGACTTACTAAGATCCCTAACATGAATCTATGCGGTGACGTGTTCGTGAATCCGCAATTATTCGCAATGCGTACTGTTGTCCGAACTTCGCTCGGTGTGGTACATCCAGTAATGCCGACATAACACCCTTTCACGTAAACCACTTCTGCAATCCTTGATCCTCGATGATCATTGTTTTGGGATCAATTTTTGGTGCTTTGGTTTTTTCCAAATCCTTACGGGCAAGTTCGACATATTCTTGATTGATGTCAAATCCAATATATTTCCGACCAAGTTTTTTCGCTTCAATAACAGTCGTTCCGCTTCCTAGGAATGGATCGCACACGATATCGTTCGGGCTAGAAAAAATCTTAATGAAAAACTTCGGTAACTCTGGAGGAAACACGGGGATTCCACCCTTTCCTTGACTCACTGGCATCTTGATCACGTTATGGATGTAATCATCTGGATGATCCTTGTACCACGGATATTTCACGATGGGATTCGGAGAAAACACGAACACGTATTCAAATGCGTTCGTGTGCCGTCCTTTTATGGGAATGGGATTATTTTTATGCCACACGCATGTATCAACTATTTGCCATGTTGTTTCCTTTAATATTTGTTGGGCAATGTAAAACGGTCGCAATACCCCCGTTTCCGCATAACTAAATCCAAGATTTAAACAAAAAAATCCGTCATGTCTTGTTTTCGGATACAACGCTCTTGCACAATCAATTATGGTATATAATGGTTCTCCAATATCTTTAGAATAATGAACTCCTTTTCCACGTTGATACTTCTTTCCCGTGTTAAAATACGGTGGACTTGTCATCGTGAGCTGAATGGACTTATCATCAATCTTGGTTGAAATGAGTTCGGTACAATCACCACAAAAAATATTACCACGATTTTTTTCCATTATGAACCCGCACGCTCTTTTAACTTTTGATAACACCGATAACAAACAAACCATTCCTCGCCTTCCTCACCATCCATTACTATTTCATCTCCGACAGATATGTTAAAAATACCAGAACAATATTTACATGATACTGATGTTGTCATTACATCCACGCATCCAATCCCTTCTTTTTCTTGGATGGTTTCTTTTTTGTCTTGGATCGGGAAATAACAAAAACATTCTTGATATCATCTATCGTTATCATTTCGATCGGTTCTTTTAATTCGTGTCGTGCAATGGCTCTAGCAAGTGCGAACGATTGTATCATTGCGACCGCATTTCCCACGAGCGTGTATTGTGCGGATAATGACATCTTCTCATCGGGAAACACGAAATCATCTGGAAAGGATTGCAAGCGTGCACATTCGCGAACTGTTAAGCGTCGATAAATCCCTTCGCATTCGTCATCTTCACCCACTTTAAGTTTCCCCGAACACCTATATTTTGACGTGATCGTGGGTGCGGGCTTGTCTTGCTTGATTTCTCGGTTGGCTTGTTCAAAATTAAAATCTTTCATGTTATCAAAACATACTTGATTCTTGACACGAATGATGGGCGAATCACCATGCATTCCAGTGATGGTTCGACTCGGTTGATTCAGATCAATTTCATAATTTTGTTGTCCGAATTTTCCACTCAATCTACGCTTGATCGTGTCTTGTGCAGAGTTTGTTGCCCGCAAGTTTTGGGGAAGCGATTTTGGATCAACGATTCGCAATCCAACAGACGTGATGGTACGGCTTGGTTGATCACCCTTGAAATACGGGCTGTTAGCCTTCGGATCATATCCCCGTTGATCCGTGAGATACATGGTTTCAACATGTGGGATCAAGTCTCCAATCGCATCCTTGACTGTTCGATACGGCTTGAGAGATTCATCTCCAAATAACGTTCGTTGCCGTGTCTTTGTCTTGGACTTGTAATGCGTGATTTCTGGAAGAATGTACTTCCCAGCAAAACACCGTTCACGGTTTTGTGGAACGCCATAATTAGTGGCAAGAAGTAATGCAATTTTTGGCGTGTTAGGAAATTCACGTTTTACCCAGTCTTGTACACCACGCACGTTTTCCATGATCCACCATTTCGGTTGTAATGTTTTGACCCAATGCATGTACACCCGCACGAGTTCCATGCCTTGCTCTTCATCCTTGGTATTGTTTGCGACCGAGAAATTCTGACAAGGCGGAGAACCGATGAGTACATCACATCGTCCTTCAAATCGTGCGACTGGAACGCATTCAAACTGTTCTTGGAGTTTTTTAATGGGAGTCTCGAGCATTGTAAATACATCGAGCTTGCGTTCATCATCTACCACGTGATAAACGATGACTTCTTTTTCGGTTTGCACTGGTTTTAATTGCGTGATGTCTGCACACAAGAATTTTTCCGTCTCGGGATCGGCAATGAGATTGTGTTCATACACGATCTTGGTCGGTTTCCATAAATCAATGGCTATGCGTATGTGGAATAACCCCTTGAGCCGTGGATCCAAGAATCCACGACTAAACCCCCCGCATCCACTAAACAGATCAATGGTATTAAGTCGTTTTACACCATCCACTCAATACCGAGCTCCTTGCCCCATTTTTCAAAATCGCCACCAGACTTGAGCATTTCAAAAAGTCGTTCATTGCCCAATCTCGCCATCGCACCAAGAACGTTCACGATGTTATCTGCCGTTTTTTCAGCTAGTTCCGTTAATGTATCATTATTCGGGTTTCGTTCAAGAAGCCATTTCACGAAGGTTTCTTTAAAAGCTTTTCTATACTTTTTTTGAGTTTCAGTATCTTCAACCATATTATCATTCTCCTTTATCCATCACATTTCGATCATTAAATTCCTCCGTTAATCGTGTAACCACCATCAACTACTATCTTCGTACCAGATATGTAATTACTAGCATCCGAAGATAAGAACACGATGGATCCTTTCACATCGTCAATGTTTCCAAACCTTTTAATTGGTGTTAAATTTAATAATTGATCTCCCATTGTTCGATATAATATGCTATCCTTGTCTTTTATCGTTTCCATCATTCCTTCCTCCATGTGTCCTAGAACGATCGCATTTACTCTGATATTGTACATTCCCCATTCTACTGCCAAAGATCTTGTTAGCCCAATGACACCGATCTTCGTTGTTGCATACGCAGTCGTTCCAATTGAAAACCCAACGTGTCCGTTTTCACTAGAAAAATTGATAATGGTTCCCGATTGTTGCTTTATCATCATTTTTCCAACATGTTTACAACATAAAAACATGCTAGTCAAGTTCGTTGTCATTATTTCATTCCAACGGTTCACTGTAAAACTCTTGGTTGGACGCATGTCAATGATTCCAACATTATTAATGAGCGTGTCACATCGTCCATAATGCTCATTTATTATCCTTACCATTTGTTTCACATCGTCTTCTATGGTGACATCACATTTAATTGCCATGCAATCACAATTATTCCTTATGTTGTTCAATTTCTTAACAGCATCATCTAATTTTCCATGTATATCTCTCCCACAAATTGCAACGTTTGCACCAGCTTCAACCAGCCCTTCTGCTGAAAAATAACCTATACCTCTACCGCCTCCAGTAACGAGTGCGACCTTACCACCCAAGTTAAATAAATCCTTCACGTGCGTCATTTGATCAGCTTTTTTCCATGAATGCCACTAAAAATTATAACCTTAAAACTATGTGGTGAAACATGTTTTTAAGTTTCATGATCAAAAAAAGAAGATAGTAAAAAATCGTATTGGTAT
>Ga0114919_10000831_pt1 | contig 24587 bp, 18 predicted proteins | sample BlataG_FD_88682 | JGI IMG/M metagenome (GOLD analysis project Ga0114919, IMG submission 88682) | Deep subsurface microbial communities from Black Sea to uncover new lineages of life (NeLLi) - Black_00105 metaG | ecosystem: Environmental > Aquatic > Marine > Oceanic > Sediment | place: Atlantic... | reverse complement strand
TCAAAATCTTTGCCGTTCATTTTACTTGGCGCAGTGCAGTGTGCACAAGTGACGACGCCGTCGTGAGGGTGGGTCGGGTCCTGCAGGAAGGACGGCTTTCCGGATATGTAACGCAGGAGAATGCCGGAAGGAATGACCACGAAATCGGATTCACATAATGCCATCAGGCCTTCATCATTGATGAGACTCAAGGGCATACAGGCTGTCGTCCGGGACATCGGCATGATTGTTCCCATACAATGATGGACGGTAAGGGCGGGAGCGTCTGCTTTCTCCATCAGCTCCCTGAAGACCTTCGTCAACAGGAAAGCATTGACGAGGAATTTCTTGTCGGTGTGCAGAGAGACACCCTTTTGAGCGAGGTATTCATCGGTCTGGCGTTGCGCTTCCTTGACGGCTTTTTGGTCCTCTCTGGTTTTTTTAATCATCGGCTCGAGCTCCTTGTACGTTACCGGCTTTATGTCGAGCTTCCAGATTTCCCTTGCCGTCTTGGGGCCAAGTTTGTAGCCGACGCCCCATCCGCCTGGGCCGCCGATAGCTACGATTTTCGTACCGAGAGTGTTCTTGAGCCCGTAAAGCGCCCTCAGGCGCCAGAGGACCTCGCCGTAGTCGTCCACGACAATGTCCCAGACATCCATCCCCGGCTCCTTGTACTCGTCCGTAGTCTTCCGCAGAAAGCGAGGGTGAGCGATTTCGTACCACAGATATACAGGGCCGGATTTATGCCTCAAAAACATCACGCTCGGCTTGCCGGAAGCGGCAATGGTTTCGAGCCAACCTTGCCCCCCACTTGCCGCATAAACCAGAATGACGTCGCAGTCGCTGTCTTTGACGGCAGCAGCCTGTCCGCCGTTATTCACCCTCGCCAATGGCAGAATCTCCATCGGAAAGTCAGCCGACGACGCCAGCTTTTTCAACTCCTGCTCAATCTTGCCGGCTTCGGTGTCCACGTCGTTCTGGTTGTGCAGCCCACCCCAGGACCGCCAGCTCGTGGCTTCCCTCCTTCGGGCGATAGAATAGACCAGAGCCGGCTTGACTCTAAGTGGGGTCCCAATGCGCAGACCCATTCCGGGAATGGGCTTTCTTAAAGCCCCATGAGCTTGAGACGTTAGTGCCAACGCTCCTACGCCCGCTGCGCCGAGTCCGGCGAGAAAATCCCGCCGGGACATGCCAAAGAAGTCCTTTTCGTTAATGTTCGGCACTCCGTGAGAGCAGCAGCGGTGAGAGACGTGCTTTGCACAACTCGACTGATTTTTCTTTTCACCCATCTCTTGTTTCATAATTAACCCCTTTCCTCTATGTGAAACTGTTCTTTAAAGAGCAAAATACTTGCCTGTTATGAGTGTTCCTCCGGTAACAACCGCAAGCACATTCAACCATAAGAGTCTACCAGAGTGTCAAATTGAAGTCAAGAAGGTTATCGGACGATAAGTATTTTTATAAGTTAAAGAAAAGGGCTGTGAGCTTTTTTGCCCACAGCCCTTTTGCCGTGTTATAAGCTAATATGCTGCACTTACGTAGATTACGGCACCGGCGCCACCGCCAGCCAGTTATTGGCCAGGATGGCGACATCTCGGAAGTCAACTGTCAGGTCGGTGTTCAAGTCTCCCGGAATTGGGTTATCCTCGTACGCCGGCTCATTTGTAGTCAGCTCAAAGGCCACATCCCACGAGACGCCTTCGGGGTCGGGATACGGAGGATACTGGAGTGGTATCCCGTCTATCCACTTGGTTGTACCGACCACTGGCGGCCACGGGTCGAGCTGCCGGATACTGACGGCGTCGTCCTCGAAATACCACGGCCTGGTCTTCCAGCCCCAGTGCCACTCAGTCTCATCATCATCCCATATCGGGGCGATGCTCAGCCAGTAGATTCGGGGATTGTCGGGGTCGTCACTCGGCTCTTGATAGAACCATTCACCCTGAGAAAGAAGCTGGGTGAACTGGAAGCATGCTTCCATAGGCTCATCGTGTCCGGGCTCGGTCGGCAAATTGGGATTTACGTCCAGCTTCCGCGGGTCTCTGTCGTATCCGGCAAAGTTCCACACAAAGTTGTCGCAATAGTTTTCCCATATTAGCACACCCGGATGGCTGAACGGTTCCGCACCGACGGCGCCAGGCACATTGGTCCAGATGCCGATGTGGAAGGCCCTGGGCAATACCGGCGGAAACGGCTGAGTCCAGGAAGTATAATTTCCTGCAGCATCATCTTTGAAGTACGAACCCCACCAGTGGATGTCTGTAATAGGCCGATTATCTTTGCATTCCCAATCATCAGCTACGACCGGCGGATTCCTGTAGTCGGAATACTCATCCCAGCCCTGAATTATGGGCGGGTCATCGTTCGGGTCCAATACCACGGGCGGCTGAGACCACTTCTTGTAAATTCCCTTGTCAACAGTGGTTTTCGGAGAAACCAGTATCCAGTGCCAGTAGTTCCACAAGAAAGCGAACCCACCGGGACCGGGCGCCGGGTTTGGTCCTCCGATCCAGGTGCCGTTTTCGTCCACACAAAGCCAGGTCACGGTTGTCAGGTTGAAGGCCAGATTATTCGTGTAGCCGTCGGCTTTCGGGGTCGCCGCCGTCATGCCCGTCTTCGACGTGTCAATCTTTAGCACCGTTGGCGTGTTCCACGGGATGGTCTTGCCGGGTCCGCAGTCCCAGCTCCAGGAACGAACCGGGCCTGTTCCAGCGGGCGGATTTCCAAGACCAAAGGAGACCTTGTTAATCTGGGTGCCCGGATTGAGCATCGCCCACTGGGGTGCTGTTACCACAAGCGTGATAATGCAGTTGGTAAAGTCTGGGTCCTCGTCATATTTAACCACCCAGGCACTGGTAGAACTACCTTCACTGTTGCCCCAGGCCATTACGAGACCAGCGTCATTCGGCTCTAATTCGCCGCTGCCGCCACCTTCATATACAAGCAGCTCCGAAGGAATAAATGGGTCCTGAGGATACGGCTCGCCCTCGACTTCAACCTTCTGGTTGTCAGGATTCCATTGCCACAGATAGCCTTCGCCCTCTTCTAACGTCATTGCCCTGACAAGCCCTTCTTGCAGAGCGTTTATCCAGTCATTGTACAAGTCGAGGAAAAGATACGGCAGAAGCACTCCTATCTCTTCCTCAATAGGACACTCAATCACGAAACGCTCAAGCTCCATACCGTCAACATACTGGGTGCTGGGGTAGGTGCCGGATATAGTTGAGGTGTGCATCGGGTCCGATGCGCTGTCGGTCTGGTTATCATCAAACAAGTCCAGCTCAATTGTGCCGTCGCACCTTACGCGCAGGCCCGCCAGGACCTCAACGTGTCCCTTCAGGTCCATCTCGATGTCCTGACCCCTGTTAAGCTCGTTAATCAGGTCGTCAATCTCAGCATCGTCCAGCGGGGCCTCGATATACCTGGTCGTAACAATGTTTGTGAAATACGGCAACGACTGCTTCTTCTGGTACCAGTTTGAGGACGTTCCGCTTGAAGTGGTGCCTATTTGGCCGGCAACAGCACTGATGCTCGTGTCCACTGTTGAATCGATTCCACCTGTGGCCTTGAGGTATGTCAAGCTGTTTGAAATCGCCCCGGGAGCACAATAATTACGCTGCTGTGGTTGATTGACAAACTGGTCCAGGTTCGGCAGCTGGCCCGACTTTTTAATAACGCAAAGGCGTGGGAGTGGATATACTAATTCAGGAAGCGGACCGACGATTACGTCCTCTTCACCACCGACCTGATATGGAAGGGCGGTCACCTCCGTCGTCATTGGTTCTGCCATAGGCGGCTCCTGTTGCGGCGCCTCGTCAATCGAATACATATAGCTCAAAGCAGGGACAGGGTGGGGTCGAGGATCTCCCTCATCAAGCAGGATGTCAAAAAAGCTCGAAATCGTTTGAGTCTGCCCTGTGGTTTGAATACTCATATTCCGAATGACCGGTGTATATTGCTGGTCCCCGTTTGTATCCACACTTAAGTTCAAGAAATAGAAGCCGCGCGGCTGGTTTATTTCCAATGTTACCTTGCCCCAGGAACTATCGGGCACGGGGTCGAAGGGGCCCTCCCAGGTTAATTGTTCGAAAACCGGCTGGGGCTGCGGCTCGGGAATAAGCTCAATCTCGCCGTCCCGGTAAAGTATTCCGTTTAACGGCGTGGTTGAGAACGGGCCACTGGCTGGTCCAAGCGGGTCGAACGTGATGGGAGTTGTGCCGATAAGGTAGCCGGGCAGGTCGGGGCAGATTCCGTTATTGATATCATATTCATCCAGTACTACTCCGGAGTAGTTGTCCCGCCAAACTTCCGGGTCCACCACGATGTATACCCGCTGGATCTTGCCGGTGGGGTCACCAACAGAGATTATTGGCGGAATAGCACCTGCCACCTGTGCATCAATCCACGGTGGCAGCTCTTTCAGCTCCCAATTGGTCCCATTCCAGCCGGGCAGGGCAATCTTAATGTGGTCGTGGTTGTTGCATTCGTAGTCCCAAAAGAAATCGAAAATCACGTCATTGTAAGGGGCGCCGGGTACGGGGCCGACGTACTTCTTGCAATGCTTGGCGTAGCCCTTGAATAGCAGCAACCGCCGTACACAATCTTTGGTTGCCCATACCTCCAGGTCTCCGCCAGGACACACGACCTGGCCGTCGGGCGTGGTGTACGTAAAATGAAACGACCATCTGGCCGCGTCGGCCGTTTGAACTGAGCTGCCTATTAAGGCAAGCCAGCCTACAACAGTACAAACGATTAACAATTTCACACTTCTCATAATCAAATCCTCCAAAAAAAACGTTAAAAATGTTTACTCGTTACAACTTATCCTGCGGCACCGGCCGCAGGTAATCCTTCCGCCGTTCACTTTGTGCCCGCAAGCAGTGCAGAGGATACGGTTGCCTGGAGAGTCTCTGGGGGTGTGGATAGAAACACGCAGGTTTTGCCCAACCAGGAACTTTCCGTACAACAGCGTGCTCTTTTCCACGACAAGAGCGGAAATAAAAGAAAAAACGTCGTTATCACTCCTCACTAAAGCCAAATGCACTATTTTCTCTTTTTACCATATTGTCAAGTTGAAATCAAGAAAATTATCGGGTTATAAGTATTATAAGTATTTCTTATTATAGGTCATTGAAGTGCAAACTTGGTAAGTCCTGTTATATCAGAGCCTTATATCGGACGGATATGATGTCAGCAGATATGGTTTTTCGGCGTTTGGCTCGGCTTTATTTTTTGTAAACTTTTTTGGGGTCGAACACCTTTTTTGCGATAAATACCAGCTCTTTGTCGCTGCCTTGCTTCAATGCACGGTAAAAACAGGATTGGTAGCCCGTGTGGCACTGGCCGGCATCGACGGCTACCTTGAGGATGAGATAATCCTGGTCGCAATCGGCGAGTATTTGTTCTACTTTTTGAAAATGGCCGCTTTCTTCGCCTTTTTTCCATAATTTTTGTCGTGACCTGCTGAAATATGTGGCATATCCGGTCTGAATCGTCACATTTAGTGCCGCCCGATTCATATAGGCGACCATCAGTATCTGGCCGGTTTTTGCGTCCTGGGCTATAGCGGGTATCAGGCCGTTGTCATCGAATTTTGGGATAAATTCCGAACCTTCTTCAATATTTTTGTTTGCTGCCATTTGTTTGCTCCTTCGTGATTGGTGGTTCGATTCACCAAATATCATCTTGCCGGGAGCAGTTTTACCCGTTATTATCTTCGAAAACAAGTTTTTTAAGGCAAACTACGTTGATGCCCGAGCCGAGAACCAAAAAAAGTAAACGCATATTCCTGTTTCTGCGTATTGCGGTGGTTGTATGCGGGATTATTTGGGGGGTATTTTGGGTCAGCCGTGAAGTTGGATGGGACAATTTAGCAAAAACTTTTCTTGGCCTGAACCTGGGAGTTTTTGCACTTGCCCTTGGGATATTTATTTTAGGTCAGATAACAATTGGATTTCGATGGTGGCTGCTGCTGAGGTCACAATCCATCTTTATAAGCTTTTGGGCTGCGGTCAGACTTTATCTCCTGGGGTGGTTTTACAATAATTTTATGCCCGGCTCGGTGGGAGGAGATTTGCTTCGTGCCTGGTACGTTACGAAACACACGGATAAAAAGTTCGAGGCGGTTCTCAGTGTATTCGTTGACAGGGCGATCGGGTTGTTAAGCACGCTGGTAATTGCTGTTTTTTTCTATTCGCTCTTTTTACGAGGCCGGGGGGCCGTAATAACTTCGAGCGGTCACGGCGGCTTTCTCAGGTCTATCGCCGAGTACAAATGGGTTCTTCTCTGGGTGTTTGCGGCTATAGTGGTGATTTTTTGCCTGCTCTTGTTGCACAGGACAAGCCGCTCGATGCTGTCAAAGGCCTTCTCATATATCTGCGTGTCCATCTTGAGAATGATTGTTAAGTTCAGGGATGCAATTGTTATTTACTATAAAAAGCCCCTTACAATTCTGTTAGCGTTTGGATTGACGGTCTTTTTGCAGCTTCTCACAATCACGGGTTTCTGGCTTCTTGGCAGAAATATGGGGATTGAAGCCGGCATCAAATATTATTACGTATTCTTCACGCTCACGTGGGTATTGGGAGCTGTTCCTGTGAGCATTGCCGGCGCCGTGGTAGTGGAGGGGACGCTTGCTTATCTGTTTATTACGTTTGCGGGCGTTGGCAAGGATGCGGCGTCTGCGCTGGCGTTGTGTCAGCGGGCGGTATGGATGCTCGCATCTTTACCCGGTGCAGTGATACATTTGATAGGCGCCCATTTGCCGAAGGACTTTTTTGTTGACTATGAGAAGTCGATGAATTAAGCTATGGTGTTCTGGATAAGATGCGGTTTTATAAGTACGTTCGATAAAGTAAAAATACTCAGTTGACGATGGCAAAGGAAGTGCTGTTAAGGATATGGCGATGGCGGGACGCTTCAAAAGCTACTTTTTGCGTGGGTTGGCGGTACTACTGCCGACCATTCTGACAATCTGGATATTCGTCTGGGGCTACAGCTTTATCCAGGATAACATTGGTATCTATATAAATCGCGGTCTGGTTCGCTTAACAATCCTGGTTAAAGGGCTCGACTGGGGTAATGCCCAGGTCAGAAAGGTGTGGAGCGACTTTTGGGTAGATGGATGGGGTTCCATAGCAGGGTTCATTGTAGCGCTGGTCGCTGTTTGCATCCTGGGTGCGATATTGGCCAGTGTGGTAGGCAGAACCATCTGGCGAATGGTCGAAGGCTTCATAATGAACACGCCGTTTTTGAGGAGGGTCTATCCTTATATAAAACAGGTTACCGATTTCGTGCTTACCCAAGAGGAAAAGAAAAAGATGTTCTCAAGGGTTGTCGCGGTTGAGTATCCGCGAAAGGGTATATGGTCTATGGGTTTTGTTACGGGCTCCGGGCTTGAGAAGGTTGTAAACAACGTCAAAAAGGAATTTCTCACTATTCTTATACCTACTTCGCCGACGCCATTTACCGGCTTTGTAATAATGGTGCCGAAAAAACAGACAATAGAGCTGGATATGACGATGGAAGAAGCATTGAGATTTGCGGTGAGCGCAGGAGTTATAACACCGGGCGGCGAGCGGGTGGCGGCTGCTCTGCCGGAAGCCGGTTCGGAAAATGATAAACAAGAATAAGAACGGATTTTGATGTCGGAAAACAGTTAAGGAGGACGAATTTGCTTTTTACTATTAGCGGCAAACATATCGAGATAACGGAAGCTATTAGAAGGCACGCTGAGGAAAAGACTTCCAAACTTCCCAGGTACTACGATAGTATCAATCAGGTTGAGGTAGTTATCGACGGCAGTCACGGCGGCAATACCAGCGTGGAGGTAATTGCAAGGGGCGAGCACAGCAAGGTTTTCATTGTTACCGAAACAGGTGAGGATGCTTACCGGTGCATTGATGTAGCTGTCCGTAAACTTGAACGACAGCTCAGGAGAAAAAAGGGCAAGGAACGAGACAACAAACACGCGGGCGGTGCAGAGTTAGCATAGCCCGGGTTTTTGCGATAATGTCCTTTTGTTGTTTTTGTTTTGGCCGGGTAGGCCGACTAAGGGATAATTTTGGGCGGATGAGATGAAGTTTGCGGATTTTGTCTGTTTTGACGCAACAATTCCCGAGCTGAAAACAGGGGACCGTGACGGTGTGATAGCGGAGCTCGTTGCGTCACTCGATAAAGCCGGCCGGCTCGGAAAAGGCAGATGTCAAGAGATTGTCATGGTGGTGATTAAAAGAGAAAAGGAGGCAAGTACGGGAATGGGTAAGGGTGTTGCTGTGCCTCATGTGAAGCACCAGGCGGTTAAAGATGTAGTTGCTGCGATAGGACAAAGCAGCGCTGGTATTGATTTTTCCGCTCTCGACAAACAGCTTGTTTATTCGGTGATACTTTTAATTAGCCCTGTGGACAATCCCGATAAACATTTACAGGCGATGGAGAACATTTTTAAGCATTTGCAGCAGGAGAAGTTCCGCAGGTTTCTCAGGCAATCCCAGACGGCCGAGCAGATTGAATCTCTTCTCAGAGAAGCCGATGAAAATCCGTCTCTGTAATGTAGATTTATGGATGTAAAATGAGAGAACAGGACCTGAAGATGCAGGCGGGGCAAGATTCGTTGGCGAAATTGGTTTGCGAAACGGAACTTGAGATAAAAAACGCGGATGGACTCCATATGCGTCCCGCAATGCAGTTTGTTGATGCTGCGAGCCAATTTGATTGTGATGTTACCGTCAGCAATAGTGAAAACAGTGTGGACGGCAAGAGTGTTATGCAGATGAGTATGCTTGCGGCAACTTGTGGCACCAAACTAAAAATTAAAGCTGAAGGTGCGGATGCTCAAAAAGCGGTCGATGCTTTGCGAGAGCTTGTGGAAGAGAAGCATTTCGATGAGCCGACGCCAAAAGTGTGAAGCGTGAAGCGAGATACGAGATACGCTTCACGAGATACGAGAAGTATGCAATGGAAATTAAAAAGGGAATAGCTGTCTCGCCGGGCATTTCTATTGCCAGGTCGCTGGTTATTGATGCCGAAGATTATAGAATTCCCCGGCGCAAAATTAAGCCTTTGCAACGAATGGTGGAGATTCAACGCGCAAGGAACGCCTTTAAGGATGCAATCGCGGAATTGACTCAACTTGAGGCGGCACAGGATGAGACCGAAGGGGGCAAGATAAAGGATATCTTTGCAGTTCATTTGCGTTTCCTGCACGACAGAAGTCTGCGAAAGAGAATAACGGATTTGGTCCAGTCGGATTTGGTGACGGCAGAGTATGCGGTCTCGGCGACGCTGCGAGAAATCGCTTCACATTTCACAAAGGAAAAAGATGCTTATATCAGCGAACGAGCGGCAGATATTTACGATATGGAGAGACGTTTGCTCAAGCATCTGCTTGGCGGGAAGCGCGAAGACGTCGAGCATCTAACCGAAGAGGTTGCGGTTGTTGTTCGAGAATTGAGCCCTATCCAAACTGCCGGGTTTAACAAGAAATTTGTGAAAGGGATTGCCAGCGATGCTGGTGGCCGAACGAGTCACGCAGCTATCGTTGCGCGGTCCTTAGGTATCCCGGCGGTGGTGGCGCTGGAAGACCTTACAGAAAGCGTCAGCGAGGGAGATATCGTTATTATCGACGGCAATCGCGGTATTGTCATTGTAAATCCGGACGATGAGACAATCCGGCAGTATGAAGAATACTCGCAGGAATTTGTAGAGCTTGAGCATAAGCTTGATGCGATAAGGGAAAAGCCGGCTGTAACCCGGGACGGCGTGAAGGTAACGTTGTTGGGCAATATCGAGTTTCCGGAAGAGGCGGAGATGGTTTTGCAAAAAGGAGGAGCGGGCATAGGGTTATACCGAACGGAGTTTTTGTATCTTAGCAGTCCGAGCGAACCTACGGAAGAGGACCATTATCAAGCTTATGCTGAAACCGTCGGTGTTTTTAAGCATCGGCCCGTGATAATAAGGACAATGGACCTCGGGGCGGATAAATATACCCAGAGCAAGCGTTTTGCACCTGAGCCGAATCCGTTTTTGGGGCTTCGGTCCATCAGATTTTGTCTGCAGAACCTTATGATGTTCAAAACACAGTTGCACGCGATTTTGCGGGCGTCGGTTCTCGGTGAGGTCAAGGTAATGTTTCCGCTGATAACGAATATTCAGGAGCTGATGCAGGCAAAGATGATTCTGCGCGATGTTATGGAAGACCTTGACGAAGAGTCTATAACGTACAATAAAAACATTCAGGTAGGGATTATGGTCGAAACGCCGTCCGCGGCCTTGATGGCCTCTACGTTGGCAAGGGACGTTGATTTTTTCAGTATCGGAACAAACGACCTTACGCAATATACCCTGGCGGTTGACAGGGGCAACGAATTGGTTTCCACGCTTTATTCGTCTGCGGACCCCGCGGTGCTGCGGCTTATCAGGACGATTATTCAGGATGCGCACAAGGCACAAATAGACGTTCACGTTTGCGGGGAGATGGCTTCGGAGCCGGAGTACATTATGCTGCTGCTGGGGATAGGGCTCAGAACGATTTCGCTTACTCCGCCGATGATACCGGAGATAAAGCAGATTGTTCGCTCTGTTACAATGGAAGATTGCAACAACCTTGCGAGAAAAGTGCTTGGTATGAACTCTGAAAGGCAGATTTCAAACTATCTGCGTGACGCCGCAAGAAAGATTCTGCCTGAGGCCTTCTGACGGCCCGGCATTTTCTAAATCGCACACAAATAAAAAAGGGCTGCAAGTACCCAGTTTAGGTCGGTACTCACGGCCCACTAAATTTATCTTTTCTCAACGGCCAGTCAACGAATTAACCAGTTAACCAAATTATCTGCGTATATACCGCATCTCTATAAAAAACTAATTCTGCGTCCTATTCTGCTCCCGGGATGGATTGAGTTAGGTAGCGATTAGCCCAGATGGCAAGGTCTTTCAAATTTACTATGTTGTCGCGGTTCAAATCGGTGCAGTCTGTACATTCGTCGCAAGGTCCGATGACCGTTATCTGCAGCGCATCGGCCGATTCCGACCCCTTAGCATCAGTTACAGTCAAGGTGATAGTGTGAGGCAGAGGGCTGCAGTCACAAGATGTGTCCGGGCAGTGTACGCTGAGCAAGGAAGTCTGGAAGGTTTGCTGCGTGGAGAGCATGCCATCTACGCTGGATTCCCACCTGAAGCTATAAGGTTTGGTTCCAAATCCGTCCTCTACCTGGCAGTCAAAACCGATGGTCTCTCCAGAGCTATAAGTTTCTCCATTTTTCGGTCTGATTATCGTTACAACAGGAGGGAAATAACTCTCCGCTGCGGGTATGAAAGTGTCCGCTTTCGTAACCAATTCGCCCTCTAAGTAATACTCCACTTCAAAAAACCAGCATGGTATAAGCTCCTGCTGGAATTCCCGACCTGAATGCTCAAAATAACCCTGGGTGGCGGTCTCATAATTGGGTCTCGCCTCGTCATATTGCACCTGAGCTTTTACAGGGGAAAGGGCCTCTCCATATTTATCAAAGAAAGACCAGGTTTCCTGGTTGTTATTGACCGTAATCGCGCCCGTTACTTTGACATTCCGCCAGTTTCCCATACCACCCATAACCTCGCCGTCTTCAGAGAGATAGACCTTCAGCCTCGCACCGGCACCGGCCACTGACACCATTTGTCCTCCTGCTGAGTCTCCCGGAAGCTGCCGGGCATAAACGACGTTAGTATTCTGGAAAAGACGCTGCCTTTCCTCACCCTTATCGCTTTCCTCCACTAAAGTATCAAATTCTACAGTGGGATTATCTCCTGCATCCTGTGGAAGAAGGCCGAACTCTTCCAAGAAATTACGCGCTTCTCTCTCTGCCTGCTCCGGAGGGAATTGTCCCGCACTCAGGTCAGCGGCGAACAGTTTGCCGTGGTTCTGAAAGTAATATTGGCCGCTGGACTTGGATACTTGCAAAACTTTAGGATTTTTCTCATCGCTAAGATCGGCCATCACTAAGGATTCACATGTATCGCCTACTTCGCCTGTCAATCCAAACGCTCTTCCAATATCTTGAACATATTCCTCGTTCACATTGCGTGGGACAATCTCATATACATTCATTGCTTCCAGACTTTTGACCTGAAGATACTCGGGGCTGCCCGCCACATGGTCCCAATACCAGTACCATCCGTTGTAAGTAGGGTCTGGAGAAACATAACCTTGGCCCCAAAGATGGTCGTTGTAGTTATTATGTACTTCTGCAAGAACACGCGCTGTTGTCCCGCTTGGCTGAGTCTCATCGGTCGTATTAAACCACGCCTGTGTAACGGTCTGGCCGGGAAAGGTCCACCACAATATCGTCGTTTTTTTCATCCTGTTGGCCCATTTCCTGCCGAAGTTAGTAGCACCATAACTGCTGGTCTTAAACCCTAACATCAAGTGCAGCCCATCAAAGGTAGTGTACCAATATGCCCTGGAGCTATCGCGCAATAAACTGCAGCACTTAATGGCCATCCATTCAAGGTCATAGTCACCCCATGCCCGCCGGGCCTCGCCCGGAGTCACAGAGCCGTCAGTAAACGGTATCGAACTGAGAGTTTTGCCCCAGTATGAATCCCAAGCCGTGCCACAGTGACTATTTCGAAAGTGAATATCGGTGCCATCAACCCAGGAATTCTCGCTGCCTCCATAAGCAGAACTTTTGTAATAGTCTTCGCTGCAGGAGCTGCAGCCCAGAGAAAATACTTGACTCCATCCCGGGAAGCTATCAACCTTATCGCAGAATCTATCGGCACAAGTCTCAAAGTATGAGCCCCCACAGCCTCCACAGCCGGAGCATTCCCAGGCAAATGTTTGAAGAGGGACTGCTAAAAAAGTCGCCACCACAAAGCAGGCAATTAAAGATTTTCTAAAACCAAACATTTTACATACCTCCAATTTACAGTTATAAAAGCAATATCAAAATTCTTCCGATACTAAAAAACTCTTGCCCGGTGCTATCAATCAAATCATCTACCACCTCCTTCCCAAGACTTTATTAAAGGTAACTTTCGATAAGTATACGACATCCTCGGTCGATTGATAAATGGGCGTGAATGGAACATTAAATGGGCGTGAATGGAACATTAAATGAGCGTGAATGGAACATTAAATGAGCGTGAATGGAACATTAAATGAGCGTGAATAAAACATTCCCTACGAAATTATAAGGCATTTATAGCTTCTTGTCTTGAAATTGCAAGAAAATTACAGCAATAACTATTATAAGTATCTCTTATTATAGGTTATCGAATTTGGGCTATCGAAGCTGAGAGAATAGATTCATTTTTCAAATATTACCGAGCGCAGGATTGAAATGTATGGGTTCAGGGTGAAAGCTTAAGGTCTTTTTGGCCGTTCATAAGGTTTCTAATCCTTTCAAGGGTCTGGGAAAAAGTGTCAATCTGTCAATAAATGCTATTTCTATGGCCAAAAGGCGGCGACAGCGACAATCAGCCGGATTGCGAAGCCGAGACTGAATATGGCTGCAAACGTGGAGTGAATTCCTGAGAACACAGTTTTAAGAAAAAATGCTTGTTTTTAATGCGAAGATGGGCATAATGCTGAAATGGTTCCCAAACGTACTCTATTGAGTTTGGGGTCCTGAATAATAAGCTGCGAATTTTGTAAAAGGCAGCAGGGAAAACGCAATAAGCAGACAGGCACATAGCGGTGTCGAACGAAACTATCTTGCTGGTAATAAAATTCAGGATAAGTGGGAGCCTGAGGTTCCTGTCACACGCCGAAACGGTCAAGGTTTTTCAACGCGCCTGTGTTCGAGCGGGTATAAAGGTCCGGCACAGTCAAGGTTTCAATCCTCGTCCGAAACTGTCGCTGCCGCTGCCGAGGAGCGTTGGGGTTGAGTCGGACGATGATTTACTGTGTCTTCGATGCTCGATGCTCGATACTCGAAGTGATTTCTGCGATTTGGTTAAGGATGAGCTTTCCAGGCAGCTGCCTGAAGGTTGTGAGCTGCTTTCAGTAAGTGTTGCGGGAGCAAATACATCATTTCAACCGAGCGGGGCGACGTATGTGTTGACGCTACAGCCGGAATATCTCAACGAGAACTTAAACGCTACGATTAAGCGTTTGTTGGCAAGTGAAAGTCTTAATCTCCAGCGGCCGATAGATATAAAAGACTCAAGACCCAGGACTCAAGACCAAAGACTGAAAAGTGTGGATGTCAGGGGTTTTTTGAAGTCGATTGAATTGAATGGTCGAAGTATAACTGTTGAGTGCAATATTAGTTCAAGCGGTTCGATACGCGTTGACGAGATTTTGAAACTGCTCGAGCTGGATGTGGAGAAGTTGGCGGCGCCAATCAGGCGCACGAACGCGCAATGGCAGGTTAGTGAATCGTGGTTAGTGAATCGTGATTAGTGAATCGTGGCTCGAGCCGCGAGATGTGAGGAAAAATAATGGCAAGAGAGATGCTTATAAATTGGCTCCAGAGTGAAGAGTGCAGGGTAGCGGTGGTTGAAGACGGTTCGCTCGAAGAGCTGTATCTCGAAAGGGCGAGTCTGGGCAGCCACGTCGGCAATATTTACAAAGGCAAAGTAGTAAATGTTGAACCCGGCATACAGGCGGCATTTATAGACCTTGGCACAGGTAGGAATGGTTTTCTTCACATCAGCGACCTGCACCCCCGGTATTTTTCCGGGGCGAGCGGCAAGCATATCGAAAGCGTTGGCCGGAGGAAAGCGCTAAAGGAGCGGCTGCCTATCGAGGACTGTCTTCGCAAAGGCCGGGAACTTGTCGTTCAGGTGACAAAAGAAGGCGTAAAGACCAAGGGGCCGACCCTTAGCACGTATGTTGCTTTGCCGGGCAAGTATCTGGTTATGATGCCGTGGATGCGAAAGCACGGAGTTTCGCACAAGATTGAAGACGAGGACGAGCGCAGGAGACTGCGGCAAATCCTTGAGCAGAGCAATCCGCCGAAGGGGCGGGGTTTTATTATCAGAACAGCAGGACAGGGGTGCTCAAAAAAGGATATTCAAAACGATTTGAGGTATCTTGGACGATTGTGGAGCGCTATTGAAAGACGAATAGAAACTGAAAAAGCGCCCGGCGAGCTTTACCAGGAATCCAATCTGGTTATCAGAACGCTCCGAGATGTTTTTAACAGTAAAATCAGCAGGATAATATGTGATTCGGAAAACGTCGTTCGGAAAATCAGGGATTTTCTTCACATAGCAACGCCGCGTTTGAAACAAAGCATAGTGTACTATGACAGCAAGGTTCCGCTCTTTCACAAATACCAAATTGAGGATGAAATCACTAAGGTTCAGTCCCGCACGGTGGAGCTTAAAGGCGGCGGTTCAATTGTAATAGAGCAGACCGAGGCATTGGTCTCGATTGATGTCAATAGCGGTCGATACCGCAGGGGCCAGAGTGCCGAACAGACCGCTTACAAAATCAATATGCAGGCGGCGATTGAAATTGCCCGCCAACTACGACTGCGAGACCTTGGCGGACTGATAATTTGCGATTTTATTGATATGCGCAGTGAGAAACACCGCAGGGACGTGGAAAAGACATTTCGGGCGTCTGTTAAGACCGACCGTGCTCGTTCGAGAATATTGAGGATGAGCAGGTTCGGCGTGTTAGAAATGACACGACAGAGAATGCGTCCTTCGCTGCAATCGGCCACTTATCTGGCATGTCCGCATTGTGCTGGTACGGGCTTTGTTAAAAGCCATGAGTCATCGGCTATTGAGATTATTCGGCTGTTGAATCTTTCGGCTTCAAAGGAGCAGATAAAACGCATTGAGCTGTTTGTCTCGCCGGAAGTCGGCGACTACCTGCAGAATGTGAATAGGGCTGCGATTGCAAATATAGAGCAGCTTAGCGACAAACGCGTAATCATTCATTCTGCGCCGGATTACGCCGGCGAAAAACACAATCTTCTCTGTTATAACGAGCGGGGAAGTGTGGTAAAATTATAACATAAGTGCCTGAATAACTGCGTGGCCCAGGTAATAGAAAAGGGTAAGGAATGAAGCACAAGAATGGTGTTTTGGTGACAATATGTATACTGGTGACTGCTTGTTTCGGGTTGGATTCATGCAGCGCGACAGAACCGAACGAGCAGGATATACAATTAGCTAAAGAAAATATGCAACAGTTGAAGCAGGCATACAAGGAATACGAGGAAGCTATTGCATACTTCCTAAAAGTAAATGAGGAAGCCATACAGAAACAGCCGGACTTAGCTGCTGTAGAAGTAGGCCGGCTAAGGATGGACGCTATGGAAAGAACTGGCTGGCCTTCGAAAGAAAAACACAGTAAATTCCTTCGCAGCAGTGAAGACCCGAATGAAGTTCACAAAATGGTCGTCCGGTGTAGCTCTTCTTTCGGTATGAAGGCAATGGTGGAGTTACTTAGAGATCCGAATTGGGCATGGGAGCTAAGACCAGCATTGCTGTTAGCTTATCGCCTTGAGTGGGACCCGAATGGTCCGATGTCGAGGGAGGGACTATCGAAGAATACATTTATGGAAAATCTCAAAGAGAAGGGCTATACAGTGTTCGACCCTACTGACCCGAACGACGAACGATTATGGAAAAACATTAAGCGATATGAATTTGAGATGGCCGAACATCTAGAACCGGTGCGCCGGCGCTTCCTAGAGGAGGAAGGAGTTCCTAAATGGCTTGCAGATTATGCAGGCCTATACACGTTAATCAATGGTACGTTCACCTTGCACACTTACTGTCTGCGTCTCTACACTCCGGAAAAGGTCGTCGATGCTGCCAAAAGGGTGAGAGAGCTTCTTCACAAGATGAGAAGAATTTACCCTGGATGGAGCAACATACAGCACCTATTGACGAACAATATTACCCCTCTCGATATTGACCCCTCGGAGATAGAGCCGTTTTTCCACCGCTGGGGAGCATTGCGACAATTTTTGGCTGGCGAGATCGACACAATATACGAGAATGAAGCTATAGATACCAGGGTCAGGCTTTATTTCACACCCAAGCTTGCTGATATTATTTTGGCAGAATGCAAGAAGCGATAAATCAAATTGAAAATCGCTCATCCGGCTGATGAGCTGTTTAATATTTTGGTAATTCGTATTTTGAATTTGTTTCGAGTTTTGATGCTTGTCCCCGTGAAAACGGGGATTCGAATTTCGGATTTGATAACGCAGTTATCAGGAGCGGAAATAAGTGGAATTTGACCTTGACTACGCACGAAAAGTAATCGAAGCGGAGGCGGAGGCGATAAGCTCTATTACGCCGATTGTTGATGCGTCTTTTGCTAAAGCTGCCGAGATGATTTATAACTGCAGCGGCTCGTGTATAGTAAGCGGCATCGGCAAAGCGGGCATCATCGGGCAAAAGATAAGCGCAACTATGGCATCGACCGGCACGCCGAGCCATTTCCTTCATCCTGCTGAAGCGGTGCACGGCGACCTTGGCAGGTTGCGCAAAAACGATATAGTGATTGTTCTTAGTTTCCGCGGTGAAACGGATGAGATTATCCGGCTGATAAATCTGGTCAAGCAATCGGAGATTAAACTGATAGCAATAACCGGCGACAGGGACTCGACCCTGAGCAGGCACGCCGACGTGGTGCTTTGTATGGGCAAAATGTCTGAGGTTTGTCCGCTTGGTGTTGCCCCGAGTGTTTCTACTACCTGTATGCTGGCTATTGGCGATGCCCTTGCCTTTACTGTTATGAAGGCACGCAATTTCAGTGTTGAGGATTATGTCAGATTTCATCCTGGCGGCTCCCTCGGCGCAGAGTTGATGACGGTTGAGCAGTCAATGATGTTCAAGCCGGGCGAAAAATTACCCATCGCAGAAGTTACTGATACGATAAGGGAATTGCTTGGAAAAACCAGCGACGTAAAACGCCACGGAGCTGTAATGATTGTCAATAAAGATGGCAAATTAGACGGGATAGTTACCGATGCGGACCTTCGACGCTTGATAACAAAAGAAGGGCACCACGCTTTTGAGCTCAAAGCCGGTGATGTTATGACAACTAACTGCAAAAAAGTAAGGGCCGATGCCCTTGCTGCAGAGGCAGCAGCTATCTTCCATAAGTACAGGATTGACGAGCTGCCGGTTGTTGACGGCGACGACAGGCCTGTTGGCGTAATCGACGTGCAGGATATTGTAACGATAAAGGTTGTTGGCTGAATAAAAGTGCAAAATGCAAAAATCAAAATGCAAAATGACAAATAAAAATTCAAAAATAGAGATTGCTTCAGTCGCTTTGCTCCCTCACAATGACATTTTACGTTTTGATATGTAATTTTGATATTTGATATTTGATATTACTATGCCGGACCTTGCGGACATACAAATGCTGGTCATGGATGTTGACGGTGTTTTGACGGACGGAACTATAATAATCAATGCCGACGGCAGCGAAAGCAAGTTTTTCAATTCGCTCGATGGTCATGGGATTCGGATGTGGCAAAGGGCCGGGCTAAAGGTCGCCTTTTTGAGCGGCAGGGAGTCGGAGCCGACAAAGTACCGGGCCGAGCAGCTTGAGATAGACTATTGTGTTCAGAATTGTTACGATAAACTGCCGGCACTCGAAAAACTTCTTGAGCAACTGGGTCTTTCGCCGGACAGGGTTGCCTACATTGGCGATGACTTGACGGATTTGCCGCCGATTCGATACGTTGGGTTTGGAGTAGCTGTTGCCAATGCGGTTGATGAAGTGAAGCAATATGCCGATTATGTAACCGCTCGTCGCGGCGGCAGCGGAGCTGTGCGGGAGGTAATAGAATACATCCTGAAAAATACCGGCAGATGGCAGAAACTTATGAAGAGATATTTGCCGTAACGGCGAAATAGGGTTGCTATGGGCTTTGGCGCACGAAAATTCTATGTATGGCTTTTTTCGCTGGGGGCCGTGCTTGCAATGTATCTGCTCTATAACCTGATAAGCAAAACGCCTCCGATAGATATTGGTGCGGGGAGAAAATTTACCGGCACTGCTGCCGACAGCAATATTGGTGGATTAGGCGGAGAAGGTGGGAGGATTGGCGATGTTGATGTCGAGGTTATGATAAAGGCCAAAATCATAGATTTGGACAAAGAGACTAAAGAAGTTATAAGGGTATGGGGATACGAAGAACTTCTTCACGATACAGGGGAGGAATGGGATATTGAAAAGCCGTATATGAATATTTTTCGGCGCAGTTTTAAATGTTACATCACGTCTGATAAAGGGAAGGTTCAAGTCGAAACCGCTGCGGGCAGGCCCAGCCTGAAGGACGTAACACTTACCGAAAATGTAGTCATCCACGTTTTGCCTGAAAACGGCGGCACCATCAAAGAAAGTTTTATTTATCTTGACGATGTCGATTTTATCAGCGAGAAATCGCAATTTTCGACCGCGGGGCCGGTCAAATTCGTTTCCGAGGATGTTCAGATGCTCGGCAGGGGATCGGAGGTTGTCTATAATGAGGAGCTGGGCCGACTCGAATTTTTTAGAATAATTCATCTGGAGAGTTTGCATGCAAAGGTTCCATCAGAGACGGGTTTGTTTTCACCGAGCCAAACGGACGTTGACAGCCCAGCCGAAACCAGCAGCCGGCCCAAAACACAGCAGCCGGTCGAACCTGCTGTGGCTGATGACTCTCAAAAAACAAAGCCGTTACCAACGGAGAGCGCACGAGCAGTCGAACAAACAGGGGGTGAAAATTACAGATGTGTATTCAGTAAGAATGTTCTCGTAAAAAGTCCACAGGAGTGGGTTTTTGCTGATGATGAAGTTTGCATTAACAACATCTTCCGGCCAAAAGTCTCAGATAAGGAATCAGATAAAACAGATAAAGCTGATAAAGCTGATAAAGCCGATAAAGCCGATAAAGAGAGTACCGGCGGTACGGATAACATTGAGGGAAGCAATATTACTGTTGCAAAGCAGGACGAGCCGGCTGAATCAGCGCAAGAGCTTGTCGATATTGTTGTAACCTGTGACGGCGGTATTGTTGTTACGCCGATGGGTTCTCCCAGAACACCTAAAAGCCCTGCTAAACCCGCTGCCGAGGCAGCCGGGACTGACAGCCGGGCACTCATCAAATTCTTGAAAGAGGCGAAAGACCGGACCATATTCGTTGCTCAGAAAATTGATTATTGTGCAGCTACCGGCAATACCGTTGCCAGTGGGCCGTCAGAGCTTACATTTTACACAAGCGATATAATTAATAGCGAAGCTGGGGAGAAAAAGAAAACCATTCCTGTAAAAGTAACCGCCCGGAAAAAGGCCGAGTTTTTCCCCGCTCTGAACAAGGCCGTCTTCGAAGGTGATTGTCTGTGTACGATAGTTCGAGAGGATTTGGGCGTTCAACAAAAGTACACGCTTTCAGGGCAGAAGCTGACGGTAAATTTATCCGAGGATAAGGACAAACAAACCTCTGATTTGACTCACGGTATTGAACATCTGACCGCCAGCGGTGGGGTGGTCAGGCTTGTAACTCTCAAAACCGCGGGGAAAAAATTGCTAAGCGGGGTCGAGCTAAAATGCGTCCAGTTTGACTATGACGCTGGCCGGCAGATGTTTTTGGCTACCGGGCCGGGAACAATAACGCTGGATAATTCCAGAGTCTCGGAGCCGAATGAAGAAGTGGGCAGGTTCAGTTTGCGGAGACCGTGTTGGGTGATTGTAGAGAATTTTGATACTTTGAAGTATTTTTTAGAAGAGAATCGAATTGTCGCTGATGCCGGGCCGAACGGAATGCTGGATATTGGTTACGTTCCTGTTGTTGAAGGTGAATATGGGCAAGCGGTTAAAGCTACTGCTGCCCATGTGGAAGCGAACCTTGTAGAAACCGCTGACGGCCAAACTGAACTTTCAACGCTGACCGCCTCAGGAGGAATTACTTACAAAGACGATGATAATGAATTCGTAGGCAGTGAATTGTTTTATGACCACAACGAGTTCATAATGAAGGTCAAGGGCGATGAGTTTCAACCGTGCTATTTCAACGGTACCCTTGTTGACGGGATTGAGTATAACGTAAAAACGGCTGAAGGTACCGTTGAAATCATCGGCCCCGGTACATTGCAGATAAAAAGCAAAAAATAAGTGTTAAACGCTATATGCTAAACGCTGGTCAAGTACAAAGTTCTTGTAAATCGTCTATACTTAATTCACTTAGTTGCGTCACAATTTTTTCAGCCGCTGCCAACTGGTCGGCATCGTAGGAATTTGTTACGGCAATGGTGTGCATTCCGGCTGCTCTGGCGGCTTCCAGTCCCCAATGTGAATCTTCTATCACGATGCATTGGTCGCTTTCAATTTGAGTTTGCCCCTCGTGGTTAAGTTTTTGTAAAGTCAACAGGAACCCCTCCGGGTCTGGCTTGCCTTTTTTTACCTGCTCAGCGGAAACTATCACCGCAAAGAAGGAGCGCAGCCGGGCCTCTTCTAATATCAGTGCAATCTCCGCTAACACCGCCCCCGAACATATTGCCGTCGGGACATTGTTTTGCTCGAGCATTTCCAGGAAGTCGCGCACGCCTTCGATTATCCTGCCTTCGGTTTTTGCCAGCTCTTGAAATACCTGGTTTTTTTGTTTTACAAGATTTTCGATTTCCCGGCCATCGAGTCCGAGCCGACCTTTACGTGCAACTAACTGAAAGCAGTCAACGTCAGTTAGGCCGAGATAATCTTTGTAATAATCCTTTGTTTTTATCTCGATATCGTATTGAGCTAACACCCGATTAAAGGCACGAAGGTGTAGAATCTCGGAATCGGTTATTACCCCGTCGAAATCGAATATAACTGCTCGAAGCATAATTTCGTATCTCGTATCTCGTGAAGCGTATCTCGTATTTCGCTTCTCAACTCACAATTCACTCGGCTGGTACTGGTCCAATTAGTGTCTCATAGTCTGTAAATGTTGATTTGTCACCGGCACAAATTAGTTCTGCTAAAGCCGCAATTTTAGGCGCGTTTTTGGTAATGTATCTGCGGGCGAGCATTGCCTTGCGCTGCCTCATAGGGATTGTTTTACCATTATCGGTGACGCCGTCTTCAGCGGCGGCGACTTCCATATCAACCTTTGTGCTGGCCTGGCCGCAGAGCAAGAAGCCCGTAATCAAATCTATTGCAATATCGACCAGCGCTCTGCCGTAGAGGTCCATATATTCATTGCCGTTGTCTTTTACAAAGGCAACCGATTTTTTCAATTGTTCTGCCCCTTCGACAAGTTTGTCGAGCAAATCTTTTACTTCGGGTTGAAACTGCTGCTGAACAAGCTCGGCAATGAATTTTTCCGCTGTGCCGCTGCAGACGCCGCGGACCGCAGCAACAATCTGCAGCTGGCTTGTCCCTTCGTAAATAGTCGTAATTCTGGCATCGCGCGCGTGGCGTTCGCAGGCGTAGTCCCGCATATAACCGCTGCCGCCGAGCACCTGAATCGAATCGTAAGCAACGGTGTTGCACATCTCCGAACAGTAATATTTGCTCATCGGCGTCAGCATCGCCGCATATCTTTTGTATTTTCGTGATTCGTTTTTGAGCTGTTTGGCTTCTGCTTTGTCCCTACCGTCATTCCCGCGCAAGCGGGAATCTGCTTCAAGTCGTTTGGCGTATCCGATTTCTATATCCACCACGCGTGATGTTTCGTACAAAAGTGCACGGCCGGCTTCGAGGGCAATCTTCATATCGATGAGCATATCGCGAACGGCCGGGAGCTTTTCAATGGCTACTCCGAACTGTCTCCTGCTGGCGGCGTAATCACGAGCAAGGCGGAAGGCAGCTTCGGCAATACCCGTCGATTGGGCCGCAATGCCGATGCGGGCACCGTTCATTAAAGCCATAACGTATGTTACCAGGCCGCGTTGGCGTTCGCCGATTATTTCGCACGGTGTATTGTCAAAGAATATTTCGCACGTCGGCGAGCCGTGAATCCCCAGCTTATCTTCCAATCGACGAATATGGACTGCAGGCCCTCTGTCGCAAACAAATAAACTCAGCCCCAAACCTCCGCTTCTGTCCGGCTCACTGCGAGCCAATACCAGCAGCACATCGCCACAGCCGTTGGTTATGAACCGCTTTACGCCGTGCAGGAACCAGTTGCCGCCGTCATCTTGAAATGCGCGGAGCTTGACCGACTGCAGGTCGCTGCCGGCGTCCGGCTCTGTCAACACCATTGCGCCGGTTACCTTGCCGGCGGAAAAATCGTGTAGATATTTCTTTTTGATTTCTTCTGTCGCAAAAGCGCTGATTGTCTCGGCAATTCCCTGCAGGCCGAATATGTTCATAAGCGAGGCATCCGCTCGCGATACAATCTCGATAGCCATCGAGTAAACAAGATTTGGAAAATTCAGGCCGCCAAACCGATGGGGCAGTGTAAAGCCCATAACCTCGGCCTGGCCGAGTTTTTCAAGAGACTCGCTTATCCCTTTTGCGTATGTAACCGAACCGTCTTCGTTAAGGATATTACCCTGGCGGTCAACGTCTTCGGCGCGCGGAGCGATAAAATCACCGCTTAACTGTCCGAGTGAATCCAGCACCATATCATAATTATGTATCGCCTCTTCAGCGTTGGCCGGGGCATAATCGTATTCATTTGAGAACTTAAACTGCTCTTCGCAAACTGCCGCCAACTCGCCCAGGTCAGTGTGCCTGAATAGAAATTGTATATCGTCGTTGTCCCTGTAAAAATTTGCCATTATCGAGCATCTCAACTTTTTTCTTTTATCGTCTTTATCATTTTGGGCACAACTTCATTTAGGTCGCCGACTACCTTGTAATGCGCAACCTGGAATATCGGCGCATCGGTGTCGTTGTTGATTGCGATAATTTTCTGGCTCTGGGACATTCCCGCCTGATGTTGAATCGCGCCGCTGATTCCGACCGCTATATACAGGTTTGGCCGGACGGTTGTGCCGGTTTGGCCGACCTGATGGTCGCCGTCGATGAAGCCCAGGTCAACTGCCGCTCTGGTAGCTGCCGGCGCTGCGCCGAGGCAGTTTGCTAAATCCCAGATAAGTTTGAAATTGTCCTTACTGCCTACGCCTGCTCCGCCGGCAACGATTATCCTTGCGGCTTTAAGGTTGACTTTCTTTGGCCGTTTGTGTTCGGCGAGAATCTCCAGCGGTAAATCCTGCTGCGAGAGTTCTGTTTTCTCTTCGATAATTTCCCCTCTGCGCGCAACATCCGGCTCCGGCATCGGCATCACGCCTTCGCGCACCGTCGCCATTTGAGGCCAGCGGTCGTAATTTATGATGGTAGCGATTATATTTCCGCCGAAAGCGGGCCGAATCTGAAACAGCAGATTCTTATGGAGCTGGCCGTCTTTTATGGTCGTGTGGTCGCCGATTTGCAAATCGGTGCAGTCGGCGGTAAGGCCTGCCTTTGCAGCGCTTGCAATTCGAGGGGCCAGGTCCCGGCCGGTGATTGTCGCTCCGTAAAGCACTATCTGCGGCTCATACTTGTGGACTAAATCGAAGATTGTTTTTGCGTAGCTGTTTGCCTGGTAGTGCTCAAGTAGTGGATGCTCAACCAGATATACCTTATCAGCTCCGTAGTGTACTAACTTTGTCGCAAGGTCTTTGACATTGTCGCCCAAAAGGGCGGCCGCCAGTTTTACGCCTAACGTATCAGCCAGACGCCGGGCCTTGCTCATCAGCTC
>Ga0114919_10000830_pt1 | contig 24592 bp, 17 predicted proteins | sample BlataG_FD_88682 | JGI IMG/M metagenome (GOLD analysis project Ga0114919, IMG submission 88682) | Deep subsurface microbial communities from Black Sea to uncover new lineages of life (NeLLi) - Black_00105 metaG | ecosystem: Environmental > Aquatic > Marine > Oceanic > Sediment | place: Atlantic... | reverse complement strand
CCTCATTCAGATAACAACAACCGATAAAGTAATAAGCATCATCCACATATTCACTGTTTGGATAACGGTCTATGACCATCTCAAACTCCAGGAGGGCTAACTCATACTTATTCTGGTCAAAGTAGCTCTTTGCTAAAAGATATTGACCCTCTGAAGCCTCCTCAGTTCCGGGATAGAAGCTGACCAGATGATAAAAATACTCCCTGGCTTTCTTAGATTTGCCTTCATCAAGATACTTTTTACCCATTTCCAGTATCTTTAGAGAACCCAGGTTAGTATCTATCATCGGCCTTGGTCCACACCCAAGGGAGAAGACCAGAAGCGAACTTAAAAGCAGGATAGGGATTATCTTCACTTTGCCTGCACTCAATTTTATTCCGATCGGGCGGATACTGCGAAGAGGTAGATAAGCCCACCGGTTATGGCGGTTACCAGAAGGGGTTCAATGAATGGATTGGTGCCACCCTCTTCCTTGGTGGCGGTAATCTGCTCGTAACGACTGTCTATCAATGCTTCCACATACTTTTTAGGCACCTGGTCTTTTGCCACACCCCTGATTTCTCCAGCCCATACTACCTCGCCCAAATCCATATCCTCAATGCGAACATGAATGATGCTGGTAGCCTTGCGCTTCATCATCTTGCTGGGCGCCTTTTCATATTCCACCATGCAGGTCAACAGGCGATATTTCAGATTGTATGTGCCCTCTGCAAACCCGGTAAATTCTCCACCACCGTTTGACTCAGCAAATTCGGAGACTTCCTCCTCCTCGGTTGAAACCTCTACCTCGGAAGTGGGGAAATTTCCCGGCTCCATCTCGGTTGAAATTCCCCCCTCAATAGTGGGGTTGTTACCCAACTTCTCCTCTTCCTTTTTCTCCTCTTCAAAGGGTTTTTCCTCCCCACCGCCGCTAAAGCCGACCCCAGCCATTCCCCTCTCCGCAAACACCTGGGCAAATACATCCTCCAGGCGGTCAAATACCAGTGTGCTATCATATTCGGAGGTATCCTCCAGGTTCTCAAAGGTGGAGATGACCACGCCCTTAACGCCGGCCATATCCGCCAGCTTCTTCACCGCCGATTCCATTGATTTAACCATCAGTTCCCCATCGGTGTAGTATTCCCCGGGTAGCGCCTTAATTAAATCGGGTCCGCAACTCAGGAAAAGAAGGGAGGTGATGGCAAGAATTACGGTTGGTCTCAGCATCTGCCGAATCATTCTTTCCTCCTATAGTCCTTATTGGGTGAGCAGTCTTCCGTATCCCGGTTCGGTGGATGTGAATATAGTGTATTCACCATCCCCGTCAAAGTCAACGAATATAAATGTCGCCGAAGTCCTATACTGACCGCCGGTATCATAAAACCAGGCTTCGGTGGGCTCGGTTTCAAAAGTTGAAGCGTCTATCGTCGGCATTGAAGGGATACCCATCGGCTCCATTATCCTTTCATCGGGAGGACCATATTTCAAATATACCCGACCCATATCCGTGACATAACCTCTCTTGTTCTTTGTGGAGAAATGTTCAATTGCATAGTCAAATCGCCGGTTAAACTCTTCCTTAAGTTCGTTCTCCTCGGTTTGGGGAGTTGGATCGCGCATCTTCCAAAACTGATATACGAAATAGGGCTTAAAATCCAGGTCCAATTGGTCATATCTCTCCAGTTCCTCATCGCTTGCCAGAAGCGAAATTCTCTCCCGCATATCCAATGCTTTCTTTTCAGTATAGGGCTTTAGGGTCTCACCCCCGGTAATCATAGCCAAAAGTGCAGTATCCTTATCCTCGTAGATTAGAATTCGCCTGCTTGCCCTAACCTCACTGCCAGTTACGGGGTCCTTTACCTCAACGATAAAGTCATAAGGACCGCTCTCCCCCTCTTCAAACCGAACACTATCCACCAGCAATGTGTCCCGTGAAGAGTAGGGAGAGGAGAAGGATATCTCCTCCACCACTTCCCCACTGGGACGAGCCAATATATACTTTACCACCATTTCTCCGCCAGCCTCTCCGCTCAAACCATACACTTCTAGATAATAATACACCTCCAGGGGCTTCAGATAGATGCCGTCTGGATTCGGGATAACCTCCATATTGTTTTTGAAAAATGGGCTCTCTTCATTTTCGGACTGGATGATGTTGCTCGCCAGTTGAATATCACTTATCCCCAACTCATCCGGGGAGTACTCCGAAGCGAGTAGTTCTATCTGTAGTAAACCCAGTCCCTTTGTGTTCAAGTCGGTCAACCCCACTTCCAGAGTATAGCTTCCCCGAGGAATCTCTATAGTTAACTGTTCAAGGTTCAACTTATTAGACAGAGTTTCCTCCTGAGTATTCACAGTATTAAAGGTATCCTGATAATGTTCTATGGTGGGGAGTATTCCCTCTAAATCCACAATCCTCACTCCCAGCAAATAGTGCGCCTGGAGACCGTCTTCGCTCTGGACAAAATACAACTGGTTCAAGGGCACTCCAAAGTAACACTCTATGTAGTATCTATTGACTTCATTTGGCACCCGAAACAGAGCGTAGTCAAAAAAGAAGCCCATCTCCTCCTGACCATCTCCCGCTGGTTCCTCACCCACACTTATTACCTGTGCAAAGATGGGGATGCAAAGCAAAAGCCCCAGGGCTACGATGGTCACCAAAGCTATCCCCTTACTTCTCACAACTGTCTCCTTCTCCTGAAAGGTTCAGTGGCTCAAAGGACGAAAATATCTTAACATAATTATCGGAGAAATGTTACCTTACTTTTATATTTTTTATACCCTCATTCTGAAAAAGCACAGAAAAATTTAAAATTTAGGGGTGAGTCACTGGGACTCACCCCCAATAGTTATTTCTGCTTCTTCTTAGAGGGAGAAACCAACCGTCACCCTGTGTACTAGGCTCAAGTCGCCGAAATCTGTGAAGGCATAGTCAAATCGCATGCCGGTTCCGCCCATATCATACTTGAAGCCGACACCGGCAGAGAAGCTTCTCTGCTCTTCACTGCTGAAGTCTCCCCCGGAGACCAAGTATCCACCACGCAGAGCCAGCATATTCTTGACCCAATACTCGGCACCGAGATTGATCTTTTCAGGTCCGTCGTTGGGGTGGACTGCGTCAAGTGCAATGGTTAAAAGGTGGTTATCACTTGCTTCAAAGAGGTCGTAGGATATACCCAGTCTAACCGAGATGGGCAGGGAGTAGGAGGCAAACTCCTTCTCCTCATAAGTAATTTTATCCCTCTGCAGTTCCATGAAGGTGCCCCCAAACTTCATCTCCGGTCCAAAGTTCTGGATGGAGATTCCCATCTTCAGCGATCTAAAACCAGTGATGTAGGTAGTTCCGAGGTCAAAGGCTATTCCCGTTGCGGTGTAGGTGTCAATCTTTTGACGAATAAACTTTATGGTGCCACCGAAGGCAAAACGGTCAATAAGACGACGGGCATAGGAACCACCTATCATCATATCGGTGGCGGAAAATGTTTTCCCGGTTTCGGGTTCACTTTCGGTGCGGTAATCCATTTCACCCACCATTAGCATGGTGAACATTCCCCCGATAGTTCCGAAGCCGAATTTGTGAGCAAAGGTGCCGGACATCAATCGCATATCCGCAACCCATTCTACATCGGTGAAGCTGAAGTCAGTGCCTTCTATATCCGCCAGACCGGCTGGATTCCAGTAGCAGGCAGTGGAGTCATCTATCATGGCGACACAAGCGTCGCCCATAGCCACGAAACGAGCACCAATTCCAATCTTCAAGAATTGTGCTCCGGCTGTTCCTGCCTTTGTGCTCCCACGGGTACCGTCATCTTGAGCTAATGCCGCACCCGCGAGTACCAGGGCCAAAACAGCGGTAATAGCAAAAATCTTTCTCATCCTCTTTTCCTCCGCGTTTAATTGACCTTATACTTTTGGGTAGTTGCTTATTGCACTCCGCCCAAAATGATGGCGAACTTACCAACCGTCTCCCCGATACCAGGAGCATCTAGGTGATAGACATAAACACCACTGGCGATTGCCAGTCCCGGACGACCGGTGCCGGAGTAGTTGGAGAGGTCCCAGTAAGCGACGCCGTATTCAACATCATTGTACTCAATGGTGTCCACCCAGTCGCCGGCTACGGTGTATATCTTTATCGTGCAACGAGCAGGAAGGTTCATGAAAGCTATTCGGTTCTCTCGCACCAACGAGGGAGCCCAACCCTCCCAATCAGCCGCTCCGATATATGGGTTAGGAACTACCCAGACATTATCCAGAGTTGTGCTTGCAGGTGGTGTGGGGATTACCGATAGCTGGTTGGCTCCCTTTCCACCAGAGATGGGTGGCAGTTTCAGATCGGTGGTATCCATACCGAAATCGTAGGCAATCAGAGAATAGAAGTAGCGGAAACCATTCTTCAGCCAACTATCAACATGGTAGTAGTAACTGCTTCCCTCACTCTGCATCTGGGCTTGGAATGTCTCCAATTCCATCCTATACGCCACATTTCTCAGGTCCGGTTCAATGGGGGATGGAATATCCGTTCCGTCAATGTATCCATCAGGAACCCGCTCGGCTTTGTCACCCGAGCCACCGTTATCCCGCCATCCGAAGGGCTTGAAGCAGTTTAGCAAGTCTGTTGACAGCAAATCCCACCAAGCAATTGGCTCCCAACCAACATCAAAGCCGATGGGGCTACGCCACAGGATGTAACCGTCAAAGTCAACCACGCCGGTCTGACGGTCGGGGTCGGTCTCAGTGTTATAGCCCAGCGCATATTTGGGGGTCCAGTGTAAATCTACCGCCCCATCCTGCGGAATCCCCGCCAACTTGGGAGATTGCGGCGGGCTGGCTACTATCCAGTCATCATCGGTGCCCGGTATCTCGTCGGCGCCCCTCCAGTCAGCAAGAACCTGGTCAAAGTTTCGGCGCATCTCCAGGATGTCCTGCCCACATCCTTCAATGGTGTAGAAATCGGTGAACACTTCCCCATCTGGTAAATCAGCGAAGGGACCGATTGAGGGGCAGATACGGTAGTCATAAGGAGCGTCTGAAATCTCCTCGTAGACACCGACATCAATCATGTAGGCGAACTTATATGTGTCGTTTGCCGGGTCGTTCATGATGTCCCAGGAGTGCTGAGCGGAAGCGAGGACGAACTCCCCGTCGGGATAAACCCCCTGGTAACCAAATACACGGACGCCGATATAGCCGGAAGGTTCGCCATTGCTGTCATACATATAAGAAGTTGAGCGCTGTTCGGGCGGGTCAAAATTGACCGCATCGTACTCATCGGGGACACCGTCCGGAGTGGGGTCTGACCACACCACGCCCGGCTGAGTGGGGTTGGTCCACTCATCGGTGTTATCATTGCCCTCATAACCGACCAGGTCGTCTAGGTAATCCAGACTACCACCAAGGTCCATGTCATACGGAAAGGCAAAATAGAAATTGTGAAGGGTGTGCCCGCTCAGGTTGCGCAGGAGGTATGCATGGACCACATAGTCATCGTGGTCGGGAACTCCCCAAGAGAAGGTGTGTCTCTCGCACTCCAAACCTAGAGGACCAGCTTCAGTGGCGCCTGAATCGTCACCTATGGTCCAGGAGTCAAAGTCGGATACCTTTTCCACATGAGGCGGTCTGTTGTCCCAGTTGGAACTATCGCTGTCCAGGCAGCCGAATTCACAGGGATATATCGGAACCCACTCCGCTTCACCACCATTTCTGTAATGACTGATAACGTAGATGTCGGTTCCCTCCTGGATGCCGAACCAGATACCACCGTGATAAAGATACTCCGGACCGTCCACTGAGGGCCAATTTCCCTGATAAATCTCATCTTCCGGGTGAGCACCATTGAAGCCCATTTCAAGTGAGTTGTAGACGGATACACAGTAAAGCCCGACTATATGGTCAGTATGGGCATAAGCCCAGGGCATTGGACCCGGTGGCGGCACTGTCTTGTTCATCTTGCTCGCAGCCGTAAAAAGAACCACGGCTGCTATGCTAATTGCGCAGATTAGCACCAACCGCCTTTTTGAAAAACTCATATGCCTCGTTCACCCCCTATATTCTAAAGGTGTAGGATGGGGGTGGGACTTCCACCCCCATCCAATTTTTTTGATTAGAATTGTACACTCACACCCGCACGCACAATGAGCGGGTCGCCATAAGTCTCGTAATCGTCAAAGGGACCATCCGGGTCGTTGTAGTAGAACAACCAGTTTGACCAGTCGGAACCGGTCCCTGTTCCTTCGTCAGCGCCAAGGTTCTGCACATTGAGGCGGTTGATAAGGTTGCGAGCCTCAACATAGAAGCTATACTTCATGCCCATCAAGCGAATATCGTAGTTGGCTTTCAGGTCCAAGTTTAATGTCCAGGGCAGGCGCTTGTCGTTGATCGCCGGCTGACCGGTCTCAGGTGATGTAGAGTAGGGCATACCCGAACCATAAACCATGGTCACATTGATTCCCCACTTGTCAACATTACGAACGTCAATAGTCAGGTCTAAGGAGTGGGTCTGGTCCCAATCCAGCAGGTTCTCCCGACGGGGCATTACCCAACCGTAGTAGGCGTAGTCATAGCCCTGACGGAAGCTGGAAGCGAGACCCTTGGACACGGAGAAGGTATAAGCCACTTTGGCGGCAAACATGTTGGAGAGCCTCTTGTCCAGAGTAATTTCAAAACCACGGGAGTTTCCAAAGTCAGCGTTAGACACCCGGGTATATGTTCCGTTGGGGGTAGTTATCCTCTCGGTATCCAGCAGGTCACGCATATCCTTGAAGAATACGGTGGCATCTCCGACCATATCCTCGGTGAAGATGTGCTCCACCCCAAACTCATACTGCACCGTCTTCTCCGGCTCAAGGTCGGGCCAACCCAGAAGCGGATAAGCCCCCATGGGCGGATTCTGAGTGCTCATGAACAGATATTGGAACGGAGGAGACTGGAAGAAGTGACCGTAGGAGAAGTGGAACTTGTCTCGCTCGGTGATGGGATAGGATACACCTACACGCGGACTGATCTGATACTTGACGGTGGGAGTAACTGTCGGGATGTCGTAATAGGTGTCATACTGCCCCTGATAGTCGGCGTAGTCGTAGGGGTCTTCCACATAGGCGCCCTTTGGATTGAGCAGGTCCAGGCGAACCCCGATGTTCAAGACCAAGCTGGAATACTCCAGCTTATCCTGCACATAAGCGGCTATAGTGTAAGGCTTCACCTTCCAGACGTCAACATAGGTGTTGGTGGGCAGGGGCTGGAACTCAAAGTAATCCACATCGTAGTACTTGTACTCGCCACCCATCTTCAACTGATTGGAATTGGAAAGCTCGCTGGTCACATCACCCTTCACCGACCAGTTGTATTGCATCTCGTCGCCATACCAGCGCATAGCCCCCTTGGTATAGAACCAGCCGGTGGGGTCCATCATCTGACGGTTCAAATAGACCTGTTCACCGGGTGGTTGCCGAGAATCGCGCTTATAGGCATCTCCCGCCTCTTCCCGGTCATCGGGAACGCCGGGAACATGGGTGAGTGCGTGGCGCTTGAAGTAACCGAAGTTGATGGAGTAGAAGGTGCTGTCGGTCACATAATGGGTCCACAATGTGCCTATCTTCAGAGCATCTCTCATTTGATCCAGATATCCGGACCCAATTATATACTGGTACTGAAGTTGGAAGAGGTCTTGACGCAGGTCGGAGTAGTTACCGGAGAAGGTCAGCTTGTAGCGGTCTGAGAACCGATAGGTAACTTTGCTGGAAATATTCCATTCAATGGCCGGGTCTTTGACCGGATACTTGGTCCAATCACGATACCAGTCGCCGGAGACGAAGTAGCTCATCTTGCTGGTCAAGGGACCTCCAAAGTTGGCGGTGGCTTTGGTGCGGCGGGGCTGACGGGTGCTGGTATGCCAGGTTATCTCCGGAGCATTTGGATCCGGCTGACCGGTTGACTCCAGAAGCATCTGAGTATCCCATTCCTGACGAGCGGCGTAGACGTCCTGAGTGAAACTAAATCCACCTTCAAATTTGTCAGAACCCTCTTTGGTGATGATGTTGATGATGGCTGACTGAGCCTCACCATACTGAGCGTCCCAACCACCAGTCAGAATGGAAATTTGCTCAATAGCATTGGTGTTGACCAACATCCCTACCGATCCGCTGATGGGGTTGACCACCGAAATACCGTCAATCATGTAGACGATTTCGCTGCTTCGTCCACCCCGAACATGGTAGAAGGTTCCTGTGTCAGTGCCGCCCTCGGTAACGATACCTGCGGTTCGGCTCATCACCTCACGGAACTCGTCAATAACCTGAGTGCTTATCTCATCACCGGTGATAATACGGCGAGTAGTGGTCTCATCGTGACGAATCAACGGCTCCGCATAGGCTTCAAGGCGGTAACCCTCCACGGGATCCACTTTCATGGTGATGGTCAAGGTGGTACGTTGGTCAACAACTATGTTCACATCGCCTATGGTAACGGTCTCATGACCCATCAACTGTGCTTTAACATCCCAGGTACCGGCTTGAACACCAGCGATGGTGAAGTAACCGTTGCTGTCGGTGAATGCTCCTCTACCCGTTCCCAAGACCATCACCGAAGCGCTGGCCAAGGGATTGCCTTGCTGGTCGGTTATTACCCCGGAGAGGGTTCCTTCCGTTCCGGCAAAGCAGACAGCGTGGAAAAATAGGACCACGGCTAACGCCAGCCCTATCTTTATCCCAAATTTCCGCATCTACTGCCCCCTTTCTTTTTGGTGCAAACTTTAACAATTATATACACTTTTTTTCTTCTTAAGTTGCCAATCTCTTTCAAAAATGAGCAAACGAAATCCCTTCACCACCTCCTCTAATGTATGATTTTTCAACTAACCTAATCTGTATATACTTTTACAAAAAACCATCTTTTTCCATAATCAACACACACTTACCCAGCGAAAAAAGTAACATATTGGCTTGTATATGTCAAGAGAAAATTTACACCCTCCGCCTGAATTCAGCGTTATTTTCCAACCTCTCCTCCCCTCCAATATAGCTTGACTTACCCATTACCATGATTTATATTTGCCGTATTCTCCCAAAGATTCATTCAACCCAATCCCCATAATTAACTGATGAATAAAACCCCAAAAAATAAATCCTCCAAAGACAAAACTGAAGTAAATCATCCTCTTGTTATTAGATTCCTATCCTTCGTATCCAGCAAAGACTTCTTCTACTGCTTTCTTCTATTCGTCATATCCTTAATTCTCCATCTCTTCCATCTGCGCACCCTGGGGGTGAACAACCCACTCCTTCTCCCCCTCAACCCGGACTCCAACCTCTTTGACAGCATTGCCCGGCACATTGCCGAAGGAAACATCATCCGGGAGCAACCATTCTTCATCGGTCCCCTCTACAGCTATTTCCTGGCCCTCTTCTATGCACTTCTCGGCTATAAATTCACCCTCATCCATTATACCCAGATAGTCATATCCGCAACGGTCCCCATATTCACCTACCTCATCGCCCTCAAGACCTTCAACCGACCAACTGCGGTGATCGCCGGTCTGGCTCTTGCCTTGTATCCACCGCTCATCTTCTTTGATATCCTTCTCCTGCCGGTCGCTCTGGAGGTTTTTCTCCTATCCCTCTCGCTTCTCCTGCTAGTCGGATTCCCCCGCAAGATGAGCTGGCGCTACGGCTTTGCTGGCATAACCATCGGTCTGGTCTCCCTCTCCCGCCCAAATATGCTCCTTTTCCCCCTCTTCCTCCTCTTTGCCGCCCTCATCTACAAAAAGCCCCCCAAACTACTCCACAGATTGAGATGGGTCGTTCCACTGGCTATTGGAGTGATAATAATTATATTACCAGTGACCATCCACAATTATTACCTGAGCGGTGAATTCATCCCGGTCTCCACCCACGGGGGCATAAACTTCTATGTGGGCAACAACCCCGAAGCCACCGGCGCCTTCCACGCACCCAAGGACCTATCCGCAACCCCCCTGGAGCTGAACTGGGCTGAGTCCCGGCGGATTGCCGAGGAGGATATGGGGAAAAAGCTCACGCCGAATCAGGTCTCCGCTTATTGGTTCGGGGAGGGCTTTGATTTTATCCGCAAAACCCCCACCGATTTCCTCCGTCTGGTCTGGCGCAAGGCGGTGTTGATCTCCAACCACTACGAGCTGGGGCTCAATGAGAATTTCTACTTCCACCGTAGCCAGAGCCTGGTCCTCCGCCTGCCCCTGCTCAACTGGGGTCTTCTCTTCGCCTTCGGCATAATCGGGCTTCTGGTCAGTCTAAAGCGTAAGGGAAATACTCCGGTTCTCTTCGCCCTCATCCTCACCACCATCCTCACCCTGTTACTCTTCATCGTCAACGACCGCTATCGGCTGACCATGGTGGTCCCCCTGGCAATCTTTGGGGCTTATCTACCGGTATGGCTGGTGGAGAGTTTCAAACGGCGAAGATTCCTGCGAGCGGGTTTGGTAACAGGCGGTTTAATCTGCCTGCTCATACTCTGCAACATCAATGTCTTTGGGCTTTTCCCGGGCAAGAATTTCGCCCCCATCCACTTCCGGCTGGGAAAATACTTATTAGAGAGCGGTAACTACGAGCAGGCGGCACACCACCTGAACCAGGTTGCCAATCTCCGCCCGGATGACAGCAACGTCCACATGCTCCTGGGTATCACCTACATAAAGTTAAATGAGCCGGATAAAGCCTACGACAAGTTGATGAAGGCTTGTTCACTGGCTCCGCAGGACCCCAAGCCCTTCTATAACCTGTCGCTGCTACTGGTAAATTATGGGCATAAGGAGGAGGCGGTGCCCTACTTGGAGCACTGTTTCAACATTGCACCGGAATATCTGCCGGCATCCTTTGCCTACATCGGTTTGCTCATTGAGCTGGAGAGGCTCCCACAGGCGGAAGCCGCCGCCCGAGAGCTTCTGGAGAAAGACCCGCAAAGCGAAAACCTCAACTATCGCCTGGGATATATCCTCTACCTGCAGGAAAAGGATGAGGAGGCTCTGGACTATCTGCACTCTGCGGGCGATTTCTTTGACGCCCATCATATCATCGGGGAGATATACCTGCGGGCGGGAATGTCCCCGGAGGCGCTAATTGAGCTGGAGAAGGAGCGGGAGCTTCACCCGGACAACCCATTGGTATATGAACCTCTAAACAAGCTCCTAAATGAATAAACGAGCAAGTTTATAAAAGACCGCCGAGCCCTGGACAAATTTCGCTCCGGGGCTTTTTGATATCGCTTGGTATCTGTGAGAAAGAATGTCGTTTGCCGACTTGCACCTATCCAAGCCGAGGATGTAGGAGCAGAAAAGAGCGCACCATAAGAATTAGGTGGCGGATATTACCGCCACCCAGCAGAGCTCTTACGCAAAAAAAGCGATCTATTTGTCCTTTATCCTGGCCACCTTCATGGCACACAACCTGGCGCACATAGAGCAGGTCTGCTCATCCTCCAGCGGACAGCGCTCCCTCACCTTGTGGATTATATCCGTGTCTATGGCAAGTTCAGCCTGCGCCTTCCAGTCAAAGTTGTAGCGTGCCGAGCTCATCTTTGCATCCCATTGGTCCGCAGCGGGTATTCCCCGGGCGATGTCTGCGGCGTGACCGGCAATTCGGGCGGATACCACCCCGATATGGACATCCTCCACCAGAGGCAGACCTAGATGCTCCGCCGGGGTTACATAGCAGAGGAAATCGGCGCCTGCCCAGGCGGCAAGAGCCCCGCCGATGGCTGAGGTGATGTGGTCGTAGCCGGGGGCGATATCGGTCACCAGAGGACCGAGGACATAAAACGGCGCTCCATCGCAGATGCGCTTTTCCAGAACTACATTGGCTTCCACCTGGTGCAGGGGGATATGACCGGGACCCTCCACCATCACCTGAACTCCTGCACTCCGGCTCCGCCTAACCAGGTCGCCGAGGACCGATAGCTCGGCTATCTGGGGGATGTCTGTGGCGTCGGCTATGGAACCGGGGCGCAGACCGTCGCCCAGAGAGAGGGTCATATCGTATTTGCGAGCGATGTCCAAAAGGATGTCAAACCGGGTGAAGAGTGGATTGTCCTTCTTGTTGGCTCGCATCCATTCTATAAGAAATGCTCCACCCCTGCTGACCACTCCGGTCAATCTATCGCCGATGTTCTCTATGCTCTTTTGAGTTACGCCACAATGGACGGTGATGAAATCCACACCCTCCTCACCGTGCCCTTCAATAACCGCAAAAAGCTCCTCGGGGGTCATGTCCCCTATCTCCCGTCCCTCCTCCATCAGGCGACAAACCGCCTCATATATGGGCACCGTGCCCAACATCACCGGGCAGTTGCCACGAATTTTTCGGCGAATTTCGCCTATGTCGCCGGAGGTGGATAGGTCCATCACCGAATCGGTGCCGGCAGCCAGGGCGGTGGAGAGTTTCTCCAGCTCATAGTCCACATCGCAGAAGTCACGGGATGTGCCTATGTTGGCATTGACCTTGGTCAGCAATCCCTCGCCGATGGCAAGCGGACGAAAATCCCTCACCAGGGAATGAGTTTTGACATTGACCGGCAGAACCGCTACCCCCCGCTCAATAAGCAAGCGTAGATTCTCAGCGGGTATGTTCTCGTGTTCAGCGGCTTGCTCCATCTGAGGGGAAAGCTTCCCTTTACAAGCCATCTCCAACTGGGTCATGACTACCACCTCTCTGCCATATAAAAACAAAGTACTAGAGTATAGCCTATAACATCCAAACTTTCAACAAAATAAGGGAAAATAGAAAGGGCGCCGAAGCGCACCTATTAAGGATACTTAAGATGTCCTATCTTTTCAAACCGTCCACCCTCATTCAATCATCATAAAGGGCATGGGGTCTATGTGCTGACCGTTATAACGCACCTCGTAGTGGAGATGGGTGCCGGTGGAGTGACCGGTGGAGCCCATGAGGGCGATGGCTTCTCCCCGTTCCACCTTCTGTCCCACCTGAACCAGGATGGTCTTGTTGTGGGCGTAGGCGGTGATGAAGCCATAGCCGTGGTCTATCTCCACGGTCAAGCCGTAACCCTCTTTCATCCCGGCGAAGATGACCTCCCCGTCACCAGCCGCCCAGATGGGCTGACCCCGGTCGCCGACTATGTCCACCCCACGATGCATCTGTATGGTGCCGGTGAAGGGGGAGACGGTATTCCCGAAGCCACGCATTATCCATCCCTTGGTGGGCTTCAGGGTGGGCAGGCAATTTGCCATCTCCTTGTCCTGGGCAAGGATTTTCTTAATCCTTTGCAGGTTCTCCTCAATAGCCTTTGCCATTACAAGCATGGCATCTACTTCCTCAATCTCATAATAGGTCTTATTACTAACCTCTGACTTAATCCCCTCCTTTGGCAGCTCATCAAGCCGATGCATCTCGTAGAGCTCCTGCTGTTTTTTCTCCATCTCGCCTAGCTTCTCTTCCATCTCAGGGATGATATTTTCCATCACCTCAATCTTTCGTTCCTTCTCCTTATTGGTCTCCTCCAGGAAGGGGATACGCCCGACATCTATGACATCTCGGGTGTAGATGTAACCTAAAAAGACAACCCCAGCGATGATAGCCAGGATTAAGGTGACAAACAATATGAAGACGAAGAAAGGAAAATTAACATTTCGCACCCGTCCATCCCGGTGGGGAACGACCATCAAATTTAATCTTCTCTTGGACAACTACCCATACCTCCTGAAAAGCTTTATAAGTTAACAAAAAGCGCCCTTTTTTTCAAGCAAATTCCACCGTTTCTGAAAAACTCTTGACACCCCAAATGGTGGGTGCTATATTGACTTATTATTTAACACCGTGAGAAAATGAGCGCGTTTTCGTAATTTCTCACTCAATGTGAAAGGAAAGACCATGGGGAAGCCCCGAAAAGAGATAGAGAAGATTGACACCTATAAACACGGCAAATCCATAAAAGAACTCCAGCGTGAGTTAGGTATCTCTGAGGTGCTAAAACTTGCTTCCAACGAAAATCCTCTGGGCATCTCCCCTCGTGCAAGAGCCGCTTTCCTAAAATGTGTGGACGAACTCCACCTCTACCCTGAGGTGGCAAGCTACGAACTGGTGAGAAAGCTCTCTCAAGTGACCGGGTTCCCCACCGAGCAGATAATCACCGGCGCCGGGGCGACCGAACTGATTGAGATGTTAGCCCTGACATACCTGGACCCGGAAAGCGAGATGCTCACCGCAAATATCACCTTCATCATGTATAGGATCTCCGCCACCATGATGGGGGCAAAAAATGTCCTGGTTCCGCTTAAGGACTATCGCTACGACATGGAAGCTATGGCTCGGGCAGTGAGCGACAGGACCAAAATCGTCTTCATCTCCAATCCCAACAACCCCACAGGTACCATCATTCACAAAAAAGAGTTGGATGAATTTTTGGATAAGGTGAGCGATGAGGTAATTGTGGTAATGGATGAGGCATATTTTGATTTTGTGGACGATGACGAATATCCCGACGCCCTTGATTATATCCGCTCCGGAAAAAATATGGTCAGCCTGCGCACCTTCTCCAAAAACTACGGCATGGCTGGCTTGCGGGTGGGTTATGCTATTGCCCCAAAGGAGATCATTGAACAACTCTACAAGGTTAAGAAGCCCTTCAACGTCTCCAGGGCGTCACAGGCGGCAGCAATCGCCGCCCTGGATGACGAGGAGTTCCTCAGGCGGTCGGTAGAATTAACCCATCAGGAGAAGGAATTCCTGTATCAAGAGTATGACCGCCTGGGGTTGAAACATGTTCCCACTCAGACCAACTTCATCATACTTGATATGGCTGATGGTGATAGAGCCAGCAACCTCTCCCAGGAACTTCTCAAAAAGGGAGTCATCGCCAGACCTATGGCTGGTGCCTGGGGTGCACCGCACATGATGCGCATATCCATCGGCGACCACAACCAGAACGTCACCCTCATCCGCACACTTGAGGGCATCCTGTAGATGAAGACCATCAAAAGCCCAATATTCCTTACCGGAGCCTCCGGCTTTCTCGGTGGAGCTCTGGCAAAAAGACTCCACCGACTGCGTTTTCCCTTGCGCCTCCTGCTTCGCAGAAAGGCACACTCCCCCCTCCCGCCAGGTGAGGGGGTGGAGATTATCCGGGGAGATATCACCGAACCGGGAAGCTATCGCTCCGCACTCCAGAACTGTGAGGTGGTCTTCCACTGCGCCGCTCTGGTGCGCAATTGGGTTCCCGACAGGATGGATTTCTATCGGATAAATGTAGATGCCTTATCCGCTCTTATCCACACCGCGGTTGACTCAGGCGTGAAAAAGTTCATCTATACCTCCTCCTTCATAGCTCTTGGGGCGAGTGATAATGAACTCCTGAGCGAGAACTCCCCCCCACCCACATACCGAGCGTATAACGAATATGAGGACAGCAAGCGCAAAGCGAGGGCTGTCGCCCGCCGGCTTTCTCGTCTGGGGTTTCCCCTGGTAACCTGCATACCGGGAGTCATTTACGGTCCCGGCGCCCTGACCGTCGGCAACCACCTGATGAACCTAATCCGCAGGCGTCTTGCCGGCAAAGACGCCTTCCTGCCCAGAATGGCTGACAAACTGTGGAACTTCTCCTATATTGACGATGTCGTTGGAGGGCACATACTTGCTATGCGGAGGGGAGAGAGAGGAGAGGAATACATCCTGGGGGGAGAGAATGCCACTATTGACAGATTCTTCAGCCTGCTTGCCGAAAAGACCGGATGTGCGAAACCCTGCTTTGGGGTGCCATTTATAGTGGCGAAAATCCGTGCCGCCCTCTTTGACCGGTGGTATTATCCCCTGCTAAAAGGCGAAGAACCGCAGATAACCACCGGCGTGCTGGGCATCTATTCCCGCAACTGGGCAATATCCTCCCGAAAAGCCGAGACTGAGCTGGGTTATAGACGGCGGGGGCTTGATGAGGGGCTAAGCGCCACCCTGCGCTGGATGGATGCTCAGGGATTGGTCCCGGTCAATTAAAACCTATAAAGGGGGAAAAATTGAAGACCAGATTCGTTCAAATCGCGGTATTCATTACCTGCATTGCTCCACTGACCCCAAATGCATCTGCCGCAGACCTAATTGTCAGCGACGATTTCTCAAGGAGCCATCTGGACGATAGATGGCAGGTCTATCCCGCTGCCAGCGAGGAGGAGCCCAAAGATATAGTCCTTTCCGACGGATGGCTTATCCTCGGCGAATACGGCGACACCGCAGTCTATCTTGACCTGGAGTTGAAAAATTTTACCCTGGATTTTGACTTCTCCATGTTGAGCGAGAGCTCTGGTATAGATTTCTCCGTCCATCCCCGCTACAACCACGACGAGAACGAGTGGAATGAATCCGTCATCTGGCTATATCTGGACAAGGATGTGGTCAACTGCTACCAGGGAGAATGGACGGTGGAGGATTACGGTGATTACGAGGTCGCCCCTTACAAAACCTATCACTTCACCGTGAAATGCAAAAGTGACGATGTGAAGGTGTGGCTGGACAACCAACTGGTCCTCTCCGCCCCCATCTATGTGAAAGAAGGGGGCATTCTCTTTGAGACCTATGGGGGGGCTACCCTGGGTATAGACAATGTGGAAGTGGTGAAGTAGAAACATGAGTCACCGCCGATTAAACTAACCTTGCCTTAAGACCAACTTAATAGTATCTTATTACCCCTATGGAACAATTCCTGCAACCTTTACTCATCGGGCTGGCAATCAACCTAATATTGGGCACCGCCGCCCTTCTCCTTCGGCTGGTATCCTGGAGCGGATATTTCGGTGGATTGCTCATCGGCATCGCCACCTTCACCTTCGCCGGGGTCGGTCCCTACATAATACTCTGCACCTTCTTCGCCCTGGGCACCGCCTTCTCCAAGCTCGGCATTTCCACCAAACGGGCTCGGGGTAGCCATCAAGAGGGTGGCAGGGGCGGAAGGCACGCCCTGGCAAACTGCATGGTGGGTGTCTCTTGCGGCATGGTCAGCGCCTTCATCCCTCATCCCGAACTAGCCCTGCTGGCGCTCACCGCCGCCTTCGCCACCGCCCTCTCCGATACCACCTCCAATGAACTGGGGCAACTCCTCGGTAAACACCCCATCCTCCCCACCACATTCAAGCCGGTCCCCCCGGGAACCAACGGTGCGGTCTCGGTTGAGGGCACCCTTCTGGGAGTGGTGGCATCTCTGGTCATCGCCAGCATAGGGCTCGCCTTCAACATTATCAACTGGTGGGGCTTCCTGGCGGTAGCAATTGCCGCTTTTCTGGGAACCACCGTGGAGAGCATCCTGAGCGCAAGCCCGATAAGAGGGCTGGATAATAATGAGTTGCTTAATTTTGTAAACACCCTTCTCGGCGCCCTATTTGCGGTTGGAATATATCTAATTTTGACTATCTAAGCCTCCAAGTTAGCGAGGATTTGTGTCCTCGCCTTCTATTCAACTCTTTAATTAAAGGTACATTATGGGCAACTTGAAAGATTTCATCCAGCTCACCCGACCGTTCACCCTTGCCGCTCCTCTGGTCGGCTTCATGGCCTTCGGTATGGTTGCCTGGGGCTCAGACCCAACCCTTCCCTTCACCTGGCAGGTGCTCTGGCCCATTCTGGTAGCCGCAATATCCGCCACCATACTGAACGCCGCCTCCAACATCCTCAACCAGTATTTTGACCTGGAGATAGACCGCATCAACAAACCCGACCGCCCTCTGCCCTCCGGCAAGGTGGTGGTGAAAGATGCCCTCATCTTTATGTTTATTCTATATGCTTTAGCTATAGGGCTGTCCTGGCTGGTTCCCAACAAGCAGTATCTGGCTATCGTCATCCTCACCGTCTTCGTAACCTACGCCTACTCCGGTCCCCCCTTCCGCACCAAGCGCTTCGGTCTGCTTGCCAACCTGACCATGGCTATCCCCCGAGGGGGACTTCTGGTGGTTGCCGCCTGGAGCGCGGTGCGCAGTGTATATATGCCCGAGCCCTGGATATTAGGTGGGGTCTTCTTCCTCTTCATCCTCGGCGCCTCCACCACCAAGGATTTCTCCGACATAGAGGGCGACAGAGCCGGCGGTTGCCGCACCCTGCCGATAATATTGGGGGTGAAGCAGGCGGCAATTGCCATAACCCCCTCCTTCATCATCCCCTTCATCCTGCTCTCCGTCCTCTCACTCCTGGGTCTTTTAAGCGGTAGTATGTGGCTGCTCACTTCCATAGGCATAATCCTGGCACTATGGGGAGCGTATATCTCCTATCTGCTCCTGCGCCGTCCGGAGGAACTCTGTCTGGAGGAAAATCACATCTCCTGGAAACACATGTATCTGCTGATGGTGTTCGCTCAACTCAGCATCTGCACCGCCTACCTCCTCCCCAAACTGACCGGCTTGGGTTAGAAAAATAACCATGGATGAACCGAACGCAGGGATATTCTTCACCAGAGAGAAAACCGACCCCGGACCGCTCTGGGATAAAGGCAGGCTGTGGACGATGGAGGCACAGAGCGCCCACAGTTGTGGTGAGGTCCACCGAGCTCTTTATTCGGTTCCAAGAGCAGGTGAATACCTGCTCAAGGCATACATAGCCCACCGGGGATTTAAGCCTCCCGCCGGCGCAGAGCTGGAGTCCTCCCTCATCCCCCTAATGCGGGGTGCGACCAGAGAGGAGCAAGAGCGGCTTACCCAAGCGAGGGAAGCCTGCCGCCGTCTGTTCCAGCTGAGATGGCGGGGGGTGTATGAGGACGATAAAAAATTAGCTCAAGAGCTAAAAAGTGCCTTTGAGGATTTAGAGGTTATCTACCAATTTGTGAGCGAGTTTTATTCCCCGGAGCAGGGCGGTAGCGAACCATGAAGCGAGCGACAATCATCATAATAGCCTTTACACTTGTGGTATGTTCCTCAACCCTCGCCGGGAAAGCTCTCTCAGTCGCGGTGACCGGGGTTATGGAGAACACTTTTTCCTACACAGTGCAGGCTGATGATGTGGCAATGATTGGGGAGACGGCGACGGTGGAAGGCATCTATCGCACCTACGGTGAGGCGGGGGTGATTATCTGTGGCGAGTATTATGAGGGGCGCTGGGCGAATACTTATTATTACATCTCCCCTGAAGGCTCAGGCGACCATCTCCAGCGGTTGGCGGACCACACCCTGGTTCTGGCGGAGTTGAAGGTCGTTGATGTAGAGTATTATGGCTACAGCTATCTCGTTGAGATTGTCTCCCTGAAGGACTGCAAACCCGAAGGGGAACCCTACGGGGATGTCTTCTCCATTATGGGTATCATCTTTGAACGGTGGGCGGAAATACAGGATATTGACCTGGCGTCTATCTCCAATGATTTTGCGGTTGAGTATATGAGAGGTTATCGTCTGCCAGATGCAAGCTCATACAATGAATGGACGGCGGAGCTAACCGGCGTTGATGGAGGCAGTGACATCTTGCTCTATTGTGTGCAGGGAATGTATCTCCCGCCCCAGGATAATCCCCAATTGATGAGAAACCTGGAAATCTTCGTCCTGCTTCCCTTTTATTATAGTCAAGATGATGCGGATACATTTGAATATATAATTGACGACGAACCCACAGAAATTATGGTGACCATTCGTGGTCAACTTCTGGAGTGAACACGACTCCCTTGACTAATATCCTGATTTAGACTATAATTGCTACTTGACATTCAAAGATTGGAGGTAATGCTATGAAAAAGAAAAAAGCCTCTACCAGTTTTTTTGCCATAATCATCTTGCTTTTCCTCTCCTCCGCCGTATGGGGCGGTGGAGCGATGAACTTCGGCGCCAGCGTTGAGGTGCCGTCGGGAGAGATAATAAAGGGAGATTACTTTTGCGCCGGGGCAAGCGTGGTCATAGACGGCACCATCACCGGCGACCTCAAAGCCTACGGCGCCTCGGTAGTGATAACCGGTAATGTGGGTGGAGATGTGGAGGTCGGTGCCGGCAGTATCGTGGTGATGGGCACCGTCGGCGGGGACCTGAACCTGGGTGGCGGAGCGATCCTGATAGATTCCCATGTAGAAGGAGACCTGTCCGCCTCCGCCGGAAGCATAAAGTGCGCCGGCAATATCGCCGGCGACGCCACCCTGGGAGCGGGCAAAATTGAACTCTCCGCTACGGTCGGCGGGGACGCACACTGTGCCGGCGAAGTCAACATTATATCTGGTGCCGAGATTATGGGCAATCTCTACTACTACCCGGAAGAGGGACTGACGGTTGAGGAAGGTGCGCTCATCCACGGCGACACCATCCTTGAGGCCCCCGAGGAGGAAAAATTCAACATTGTGGGCTTCATCATCCAGAAGGTGTGGTTCTGGGCAGCACTCTTCCTCATTGGACTCACCCTCTTTCTCTACAAGGGAAAGACCTATCGCCAGACCGTTGCGGGCATCGCCGAGTCGCCGCTCAAAGCCCTACTCTTCGGTCTGCTCTTCTTCATAGTCTTGCCTTTGGCGGGCGTCATTCTGATTATCACCATCGTCGGCATCCCCCTGGGAATCATCGTTCTGTTGACTTTCATCATCCTCCTTCTGGTCTCCATGGTGCTGACCTCCACCTTCGTCGGAGAGAGGATCTTAATGCTCATCACCAAGAAGAAGGCTGAGGAGACCAAACTGCTCCTTTCCCTGCTTGTGGGGAGCTTCATCTTCGTCCTGCTCTCCTGCATCCCCTTCATCGCCTGGCTCTTCTACCTGGCGGTCTTCCTCTTCGGCATCGGGGGGGTATGGAATATGTATCTGAAGGAGCGAAAGGAGTAGGGGGGGCTATTTCCGAACAACCGTTAAAGAGAATCCACTGACAACAGATATCGGTAGTTATTAAAAGATTGCCCTCTTCAATTTTGAGATAAAATCCCTGGAGGAAAGATGGTTAGGAAATCCATTTCTCTGCTCGTGGCGATAACCTTCCTCATCACTGGCGCCTGCTTAGCCTACGACCAGATAGATTCCATCGTCTTGGTGCAAGCAACGCCTGAGGACCACGCCCTTTTGCGCAGTCTGCAAGCGGAGATTGACGCGGTGCGCCCCGACGGATGGGTGGTGCTCTACATCCCTCAGGAGAACCTGTCCCTCCTAACCCAGGCCGGCTTCATCTACCAAGTGCTCTACCAGGACAGTCGGGATACCTGCAACTGGATAGTCCCCACTCCGGGACTTGAGGCCAGCGACACCCACAAGATAGACTTCACCAGCTACCACGACCACGATGAGCTGGTCGCCGCCCTGGAGGAACTGCACGCCAACTATCCGGAGATAACCGAGCTATACTATCTGGGGGATAGCGTTGAGGGACGTTCCATTGATGTATTGGTCATCACCGACAACCCCTCAATAGAGGAGATAGAGCCGGAGATTCGCCTGCTGGGCGCACACCACGGCAACGAGAGAATCGGCGTGGAGGTGCCGTTATACTTCGCCGACTATCTCTGCTCCAACTATGCCACCGACTCCCGGGTGCAAGACATAGTGGATAATACCGAGGTCTGGATATGTCCTATGGTCAATCCCGACGGCGTGGAGCACGGCTGGCGGAGAAACGCCCACAATGTTGACATCAACCGCAACTACAGCTATATGTGGGACCCTTCCGAAGAACCCTATTGTGGTCCTTATCCCTTCTCCGAGCCGGAGACCCAGGCGGTGCGTAGATTTTCTACCATCAACAACAACTTGCCTGATTATTTCAACAACACCTTCGTCATCTCCCACTCCTTCCACTCCGGAGCCGAATGCATCAACTTTGTATGGAACTACGGCGATGCGGAACACCCCAGCGGAACCGACCACCCCACCCCGGACGACGATGTCATTGAAGATGTAGCCTACGGCTACTGGGACGCCTACACCGGACCCAAATCAGACCCCTGGACTTACGGCTTCGGGGTAACCAACGGCTGTGACTGGTATGCCACCTGGGGCGATACCAACGACTGGAGCTACGGGGAACGAAGCGACAACGACTACACCATAGAGCTATCCAACAACTACTCCCCTCCTCCATCCACAATCCTAACCTACTGCGGATATAATCTGGAATCCCTGCTCTACACCTGCGAGGTGCCCCTGACAGTGGGCATCATGGGCGTGGTCCTGTCCGGCTATACGGAGGAGCCGCTCTTGGCAAATATTGATGTGGACGACCGGGACTGGCCCTGGTATACCGACCCCCAGATGGGCGACTTCTATCGCCAGCTCCTGCCCGGCAGCTACGATGTAACCGTGTCCTCAGAGGGCTTTGCATCGGCTTACTTTGACGATGTGGTGGTCAATGAGGGCACCATCACCAACCTGGGTTATATCTGGCTGAGCTACAATACAGATATAGAGCTGATGGAGTTCTGTGCGAAGTCGCATCCGGAGGGTATCAGTCTCTCGTGGCGGGTGACAGACGATGAGGAGGCAACCGGCTACAACCTCTACCGCTCTAAGGTGGAACAGGCGCCGACCGGCGTAGATTCCTATAACACCACTCCTTTATCACCAAATCATGTATTCGGCTGGCAGAAGCTAAACGACGCCCCCATCATCGGTCAGAATCCCTACTCTTTTCTTGACAACGAGGTGCAGGCAGGCTTGCGCTACTCCTACAAGCTGGAAGCGATATGTGACCAGGAGCTGGTCTCGCTGGGTACGGCTTCCGCAACCGCCGGCAAGCCCGGCTCCTTCGCCTTGAGCCAGAACTACCCCAACCCGGCAACATCTGCGACCACTATCAACTTCACCCTGAGCAACCCCTCCCCCGCAACGAGCACTCTGGCGATCTATGACCTGAGCGGAAGACTGGTAACCACCCTGGTTGACGACATATTGGATGCCGGGGATTATCAGGCTTGCTGGGACCTGAGGAGTGACGACGGCGAGAAAGTGGCAAGCGGGGTCTATGTCTATCGCCTGACCAGCGGCATAGAGCAGGAGAGCCGTCGTATGGTCGTGGTTCGCTAAACTTTAAAAAACCAACATAAAAAAAAGCCGGGCGCAACTTGCCCGGCTTTTTTTCTATATTCCTTCTAACATCTGCTACCTTATCACCACCATCCTCTGAGCGGCGAAGTAGTCACCCGCAATCAGTTGATAGAGATAGACGCCGTCCCCCAAGCCGAATTCTGCCAGGCTTACGGCAAGGGAGTGAGGACCGGCGCTCAGCTTCTCCTCCAGCAGGGTAGCGACCAGCCTTCCGGAGATGTCGTAGAGGGAGATGGTGGCTGGAAGCGCCTGGGGTAGGCAGAACTCAATGGTCAGCGAATCAACGGCGGGATTGGGGTAGCTCTGAGCAAGCGAGAATGAATGTGGCTGGGGGCTGTAATAAATAAAGCTTTCGCCCACAACACCCCTATCCCCCTCACTGGGGACAAACTCCAGGTAGTAGGTATAACTACAACCCAATTGAGCACTGGTATCAATGTAGCTGTACGGCGGAAGGGAGACTATAGGCTCGGTGTTCACTTTTATGTATCCGCTATCTATCGCTTCCCTCTCCCCGGTTATTTTTCCGGGGGATAACTTCAACCTCTCCCCATCCATCACGTCGGTTAAAAGCGAGCGATAGATGTTGAAACCGCCTTCCTCATAATCTGTTATGTCCCAAGTGAGCAGGACGCCCTCATCAAGCGAGCTGGTCTCAAAATAATACAGGTCTATATCAATGTTGTGCAATTCCCAGTCATCATCGGTGCCCGGTATCCCATCGGGTCCCAACCAGTCAGCCAGAACCAGGTCAAAGTTTCGGCGCATCTCAAAGATGTCCTCCCCGCACCCTTCAACGATGTATAGGATGAACTCCTGCTCATCCGCCAGCTCATCAAAAGGACCAGTTGCGGGACAGATACGCCAGTCATCAGGACTATCCGGAATTTCCTCATAGACACCAGTGTCAGCCATATATGCGAGCTTTTCAGTATCGCTATAAGGGTCGCCCATTATATCCCAGGAGTGCTGACTGGAAAAAAAGATGAACTCCCCGTCGGGATAGTCCCCAATGTAGCCAAACACCCGAATACCTATGTAGCCGGAGGGGTCGTCATCGCTGTCATACATATAAGCTGTTGAACGCTGTTGGGGGGGGTCAAAATTGACCGAATCATACTCGTCGGGAACACCGTCCGGGGTGGGGTCTGACCACTCAACCCCCGGCTGAGTGGGGTTGGTCCACTCATCGGTGGTGTCGTTGCCCTCATAACCGACCAGGTCGTCTAGGTAATCCAGACTGCCACCAAGGTCGCAGTCATATGGATAGGCAAAGTAGAAATCCTGGAGGGTATGCCCGCTCAGATTGCGCAGAAGGAATTCATGGACGACATAATCGTCGTGGTCGGGAACGCTCCAGGAGAAGGTGTGTCTCTCTAACTCCACACCTATAGGACCAGCCTCTTCGGCACCCGAGTCGTCACATATGGTCCAGGAATCAAAGTCTGAGACCTGTTCCACATGAGGCGGTCTATCGTCCCAGTTGGGACTATCGCTCTCCAGGCAACGGAATTCACAGGGATATTGAGGTTGCCATTCCGCTTCACTACCCTGCCGATAATGGCTGAATACGTATGCGGTGATTCCCTCCTGGAGCCCGAACCAGATACCACCATGATACAGATACTGCGGTCCGTCCACTGAGGGCCAATTTCCCTGATAAATT
>Ga0114919_10000829_pt1 | contig 24598 bp, 30 predicted proteins | sample BlataG_FD_88682 | JGI IMG/M metagenome (GOLD analysis project Ga0114919, IMG submission 88682) | Deep subsurface microbial communities from Black Sea to uncover new lineages of life (NeLLi) - Black_00105 metaG | ecosystem: Environmental > Aquatic > Marine > Oceanic > Sediment | place: Atlantic... | reverse complement strand
GACCGTGTTCTATTGCTGTTTTTAGTTTGTTGTATAGTTTCATATTGTATGAATTATATTAATATAGTATTTTATTTATCTCTAGTGTTTATGATGGGGTGTTATTTAATTCTAATTTTACCAATTTCAAAGTGTGTACCTTCTACAGCTCCAATCGTCTCTCTTAGCTTCCCGCACTCCTTGCATCTGTCATAGTACAGCAAAGCATACGTTGGTTGAATTTCCCAGTCATTGTGTTTACATCGTATTCGTCGTATTATTTTTTGTATTGCTTTCTTCATAAAACATTATTAGTTCCCCACTGGTGGGGATGGTTATTTAATACCGTTTAGAATTTCGTATTTACCACACTTAGGACACCACCTGTAATGATTGTTCCATAGTTTGTTTTCTGAGTGTTTTCTTGGTGGTTCACTCCATAATCTTTCTTCGTTTGTTGCACCACACTCACACTGTATATGTGAAATCACCTTATAGATGCCACCACCAGTTTTAGAAGAAAATGACACACTATAACCAACTGGATGAATCACCCCAACTTCGGGCTTTATGGTATTGTAATAATACTCTTTTTCATAAAGTAAATCATTTTTGCTTGGTGTCTTCATACTTCCTTTTTATATAAATTACGATGTTAATCTCCTCTGTGCTGGTGGCAACGAATTGCTGGACATATAACATGCTACCAGTGGGAACGGAGTACTCCGACTCTTGTCACGTTGCAGTGTCGTTTCGACTGACCATGACCTTGTAGACCTAGGGTTCAGGTTCTTATAGTCGTGTATTTTCTATTTCTACCACACCAGCAGAAAAGAGATTAATCCTATTTATTATTTGATTGTTTAATAGAAAGAAAGAGCAGGAGGCGACTGGTTCCGCCAGTCGAGCGAAGATTTGATATAAACGTGTGTGCGTTTTACTTGGTTGCCCCGAATGTTGGCTAGAGAAACCTCATCCCGTAGGACTCATGTCTATTTTTCACTCGGCCTCGTTGTAGTTAATAAACAAACAACAAATAATACCCTAAAGCTACAAGCAGGCCATATATCACTATGTTTACAATGATGGTGGTTGAGTCTGGTCTGCGTGGGGGTTTGTATTTGTTCATATGTTTAAATGTATTATTCAATTATTATAACTTGTTTATGCCTCTTACCCCAATCAATTGCTTGTCGATACTCTGGAAACCAAATGTCATATATATTACAACCATATCTCTTGTTCATTCTGTCTTGAACTTCGTATGTCTTGTCGTCTATTATAACCTTGGTCCCGAACGGTAAGCAGTTATTAGCCACTATACCATCTCTTGTGCGTTGTTGTGAAGCGGTTATGAATGGAGTGCCGTCTGTTTGATTTGGTAGTGAGTTGTAACCGTAGACAATGGCTTGTATTGCGAGGGGTTTTGATTTGGTTGTGGTAGTTATTGCCGGGTACAAGACACTTTTGGGTTGTTGTCTTTTTTCTACGATCGCACTCCTCTTCATATCCGTTAGTTGGGATTGGATGGTGTATTTTCGATTTAAATGGTGTAGGGAAATGATGCCTTGCCCCACGTTTAGCAGAAACAAGACGGTTATCGTGATGAGAGAGGCTATTTCAAGCCTTGTGGGGTGTTTTAAAGGTCTATTTAGTATATAGAGTGCATAAGATAGGGGCATTTCTGCTCTTATTGCTTGTTTTAATGTTTTACGTTTGGTGTTTATCGGCATAACTCGCATAACACTTGTGAAGCCATACAGACAAGAGGCAAAACCCATCTGTGGTATTTTTTAAGTGTTATGCGGGGTATATCGACAAAAAAACACCATCCCGCGCGGTAGATAGTGTTTTGGTGTTGGATAGCGGGGTTATGAGTTGTCCGCTATGTTGTCAAAACTTTTCTGAATAATTTTTCTTATGCTGTTGGTGTTACGTTGTATCTTTTGTAATATTTCTGGGTGTTCGTCTATGAGTATATCACTTGTGTACGCTTCTAGTGCGTCTATGCGGTCATATATACGTGATACTCTTGATAGACGTGAGAATTTGGAGTTAGGGTTATGCATAAGTTTATATTTAATTGTAAAGATCCTCACATTGTCGTGTACATCATCCACTACGTGGATGGTGTACCCAATACCTCCACCATTCTAACGCTCTCAGGGGTCTTTTCGTTGGTGTGAGCGGGTAGAATAGGGGAGGGGATGGTTAGTTTTCGTGTACTTCGGTTGTGCCTAGAGTCTGATAATCTCGATGTGTATGTATACCAATATATTCATCTCCGTTGTTTTCAAGCTCTTTCATCGCTATTTTTTCCGCTTCTTCTATTGATGTTGTATTAATAAACATGGCTCCCGTTGCTTCGTATGATACACCTACTTTGTAGCGTTTTATTTTGTTTGGCATAAGGTTGTGTTTAATAATTAAGCTTAATGTGCTGTACTAACTCGTCAAGCTCTTTTGTTGTGTCTTCGTCTAGTGGTTTGTTGATTATGTTTTTGTATTCTTGGGTATTGAAGTGTTTATTGAGAAATTGGTTCAACCACCATAAATGATGTGTTATTTGGGAGTCTGTTTTCATATGATTGATATTTATTATTTAGTAGAAAAATAACAAGGGCGTAGACACGTATCGTTTGATATTTTATATATATCTCGAGCCGTTGCACCACCACGACCATATTTGTATACAAATATAGAAAATCTTATGTCTTCACCTCTCCGCATGTGTGTCCAGTCTGTTGTGTAGTATGATGATGTGATCTGCTCCACTGTTTTGTGTTGATCTTTTTTTGTTATTTTGTCCAAGATAATCTTGATATGTTCTTTTGCTATTTCTTCTAATTTTGTTATGTTTTTTTTATGTGTGTGTGTGTTGTATACACCCTCAATTATAAGTTTCATAAAGATTTATTTAATTCTACTAATTGACGTTCGGAGATTTGTTTTTTTAATCTTTTAATTAGCTTATTTGCGTATATAATATCCTTTTGTAGTCTGATATTATCTTGTGTTGTTTTAGACGGGTTAAATAGTGGTAGGGGTTGGTTATAACTGTTGTGGTTTGGTGGTATCCTTAAAAGCAGGTTGACAGTCAATAATAGTTGGGGCATTTTTTTTATATAGGTGCCTATATTGTAGACAAGCTTTTTTGACGGCTGTCGCAATATTTTCTGCTGTCGCCTGTAATTCTGTGTTGTGATTGTCTGCAAAAGTTAATTTGTATGTTTTCATATTATTATTATTCGGTTTCTGCTTTTTTGATAATTTCCCATAATTCAGGGTTATATAGTTCGTCCCATTCCATTTTAGGGTTAAAACACCTACCGCCACCAGTACAATCGGTGGTATATACTTCATCCTCGCCTAAAAGTTCTTGGAGAATAGGCATATATTCCGCTCTATAGCTATCGTCAAGTCCAGCCTCTTCGCCTTCCTCTTCTTTTACCATTTCCAACCAGTCTTGGAAACTATCAGTTGTGCGGTCAGCTTCAACGGCTTGTTTCCAAAATTCCACCATTTCGCTGTCTTCACTGGCTTGATCGTTTCGTTCTTGGCATTCTTCCTCTGTTAATGGTGTAAGTACGCTACCTGTTGCACCTTTGAAATTGTCGGAGTGTTCAAAAGTGTAGTCTAAAAAATAATATTCGTCGCCTATTCTGCCTATAAGCTTGTTATAGGGTGTCTCTTGTCTTTTTTGCGTGTTGTTCATATGTTTGCCTCTTACTACATACAGCGTGAGCGTGTATGTAGTGGGTTTGGGTTAATAAATAGTGAGAAATGATGTAATTATGTTCATTGTTATAAGGGTGATGAAGGCGGTTATAGTTAAGAGTGGTATGATTGGTAGTGGTAGTAGGTTTGGGTGTAGTGTTTTGTCTTGTTGTGGTTGTGGTCTGTTCTTGTCTAGGTTGATCATATCCTCTATTGTGTATTTGTGTCTTAGTTCTCTGGTGAAGCTGTGTTTTTGGCTACTGTCCGCGTCTAGTAACATAAAAGACAGCAATTTATGTTGCTGTTTTGTGTATCCTTGGTAGGATGTTGTTGTCATATTTTTGCCTCTATCACTCTATCACCGTAGGGGATAAAGTGAGGTTATTGACTTATGTATATATTATAGCATGTCCTTGTATAATTGTCAAGGGTTGTATGACTGTTAAGGAGTTATATTTGTGGATAACTTTTCTTTGATTTGGGTTGATATTTCATTACCCAAATATTTCATTATCGTAAGAGTGGAATATTATCGTAAGGAATTTGGCGATCCTTACGATAATTGGAAAAAAAATAGAAATGGATTATTTGGCTATGTATAGCACCAAAATAATGAATCCTCACCCTTTCTAAAATGTTTTTAAAAGTTATTACACAGGGGCATTTGTGTTATTTGGGTGTGTATTTGGCTATGCTTAGCTATATATTATATATATATATGTTATTCTTTTAGAAATATAGAGAAAATGGTAAGGAATAGAGAAAACTCTGCTAATTTTAGCCAAAAAATCCATTTCTATTTTTTTTCGAGTTGGTAAGGATTTATTTTTGTCCCCTTTGGTTCTGGTTGTGGATAAGCAAGGGTGTTTGATTAAGTAACAAGGTAAATGTTGGTCTTGTAGTGATATGATTTATCCTTGTATAATTGTTAAGGAGTTAAAAAAAAGATGTGTTGTGTCGTAAAATGTTAGATTGTGGATAAATGAATTATTTGATGGTATTTGGTGGGTAGTGAATGAAATCGTTGAATGTGATATACTTGTATTATTGTTAAGGAAATAATACATATAAATATTATGGTAGTCGCTGAAAAAAAGAAAGAAGAGAAAAAAGGAAGAGGACGACCAAAGAAAGATATTGTAATTGTTCCTAAACCAAAATGGATGAATGTTGGAGGTAGACCGCCCTTATTTGATAAAGAAGAAACTATCAGGGATCGCATAAATGAATATGTAGACTATTGCGAGAAAACAGAAAAGCCCAAAACTGTTGGCGGTTTAGCGTTTGCATTAGGCATGGATAGGGCGACATTGAACAGATATTCCAAATCAGACAAGTTTTATCACGTAATAAAAAGGTATAAGAACCTAATAGAGCAAGAAATAGAGGAAATGCTCATAACACGCAAAACAAGCCCTATTGGTTTATTCTTTTACCTTAAAAACAACTTTCAATGGCAAGATAAAAGCGAAGTAGAGCACAAACTAGTGGGTGTTGACACATTCCTATCTAAACTAAACAACAACAACACACCGCGCCAATTAATACCAGATCAGGCCAAAGTGATAAAAGGAGAGATAGAAGACGTCAAAAAATAGCTAAAATATGGCTCAACACAGCAAAGAAATAGATTAGGTGTCGCACACTGTATAATGTGCGACACATAACATATCCAAAGGGGGTAGGCCTTCCCCCCAAAAAAAATCAATTAATTATATTTAGAATGCCAAATTGTATATAACAATTTTTAAAAGGCCCCCTTTCAATTTTCTTTATGTCAAAACCCCGCACATGGAACCCAGACAAAATGTCCCAAAAGGAAAAAGACAAACTTCTTTCCAAAGTCTGGCGCATCTCCAACCTATATCAAATAACAGACAAAAATGCCAACCTCCTAACATTTATCCCCAACCCCGCCCAAGGCGACTTCCTCAAAAACAAGTCTAATAGAAACATAATCTTAAAATCAAGACAATTAGGCTTCACAACTTTCTCAGTTATCAACATGTTAGATAACGTCCTTTGGAACCCCAACTTCAAAGCACTCCTAATAGCCCACGAAAAAGAAGCAGCCATTGAGATATTCGATGACAAAGTAATGCTCGCCTGGGAGCTATACGAGCCTTATCTGAAGGAAATGTTCGAAGTCGACACTGAAAGGGCTAACAAGCTCAAATTAGGCTTCTCAAACGGTAAATACTCAGAGATATCAGTAAGAATATCAGGAAGATCCGGTACTTTCCAACATATTCATGTATCTGAGTTCGGTAAAATATGTGCAAAATATCCTTCCAAGGCAACTGAAATTATCTCAGGTTCTTTCAAAGCAGCACCTCTCGATGGAGAGATTACTGTAGAATCCACAGCAGAAGGAGACTCAGGAAGGTTTTATAATATGTTCTGGGACGCGTGGAACAGACAAAAAAGACAAGGGAATGATAAAAAGTTACCTACAGAGTACAAAGCTTTCTTTTATTCGTGGTTATGGGACGTAGACGAAATAGCAAAGGTCACAACAATTATCCCCACCACTCAAATGGATGACCACGAAAGATTTGAGGAGGTACAAAAAAAACACAATCTAAACCCACAACAATTGTCTTATTATTACTTACAGTGGATTCAGATGGAAAAAGATTGGAATTTACTCCATCAAGAGATGCCCTTAACACCAGAAGAAGCGTTTGTTTCCTCTGGGTCCAAATTATTTGATGTTGAAAAGGTGAATAAACTACACAAGTATATAAAAAAACCTATAGATCAGATAGGTTCATGGACGATATATGAAAATAAACAAGCAGGTCATGATTATGTCTTATCAGTAGACCCGGCAGGAGGCGATGGAAAACACCATTCAGCAATGGTTATAATTGATTTTACGCCTCTTAGGCCAAAAATAGTCGCGACATATCAGAATAATAGGATTAAACCGGATATTCTCTCACACGAAGCTGTCTCAATGGCCAAACTTTATAATAACCCTCTTATAGCGGTCGAAAGAAACAACCATGGTTTTTCTACTATTACTAATTTGAAGGATATTTACCCTCCTGAATTGATTTACAAGCAAGTAAACGAGGAATATGAAGAGGACAAGGAGACTGAGAAGTTGGGTTGGTATACTTCTAAGGGGAATAAACCAGCAATGATGTATGCCCTAGTCCGCGCGGTAAATGATGATCATATAAATATACCAGATGAGACCATTCACCACGAGATGCGTAGCTATAATAGAGACGATTTGTCTACAATAGTGTATAAAAACGATAACATGACAGCTCATTCTGATCTTTTGATGGCGCTAGCTATTGGTTGGCAAATGAGAGAGCAGGTGCTCATAGCATCTACCGAGGTGAAAACGTACAATGTCCATGACAATTAAACACAATAAATAAAATATGATATAATATAGTTATTCTGTACCACGACAAGCATGAGGGCATGTTCAAGACGTACACCGGCCACGGCTAGTCTACGCCACCTGGATATGTCTTCTTGGTACAGCATTACCTTCTGTAAGCACATCGTAAGATGTATCCGTAAAGAAAGCGTCTCCTTGTGAGGTGCTTACAGGTGGTAATAGTTCTTAACCATCGGGTATAGGGAAAATTTCCGTCTCGAGCCTTATACCCAATGCAAGCGTTCGTGAGACGCACGAAGACGGCAGGGCTGGGCAAAAAGGTGCTTGAACTACACTTCCAGCCCTCGTAATATAGCTCGTCTACCACGTGTAGAAGGAGTAACGGTATTGTTTTAACAGGCGATACTTGCCTTAGTAAAAGCCACCAACTCAAGTAGGGTTCGCCCTCTCACGGTAAAAAGTAGCTTGGGGATTGGTGGAATGGGTATATACGCAATAATGGTAGCACAACAGGTCATATTACTCGACCAATATGGCGATGGCAGGATCTAAAGCTACGGACTCCTTTCAGTATCAGCTAATAGCTGATAATGTCCTGCCATTATTACGTATAGTTATATTAATCCCACCATGTGCTCTGCACATGGTGACAATAAGATAAAAATATGCCACAAGAGACCATCACAGCCCCACAGAAGGCTGTACAGTCTAAAAACACCACGCTGGCCAAAGGCTACAAGTTCGACAAAAAAGCAGAAGAGGCTGCTTCAATTATAATGTCCCCAGAAGATCTTACGTCTTATAAGTTCTTATTAGAGAGACTTACAGATGCTCGGGATACAAGAAACTCTACATCTCATTTTTATGATAATTCAAACTTCATTCAGGATTATATAGATAATGAGAACGCAAGAAATTCATATCTTAAACCAAAAAAGAATGATTCTGAAACTAGAATAGTAACTGGAACCACAGAAAAGAAGATCGAAGCGGTAGCAAATGAGTTATTAGCATTGAATTTCCAAGCACAAGTACGTACTTTTAATGAAGATGACACAGAGCTTGTACAATTAGGGCAAGACATGGGTGACATTGTTAAGAGAACTAATGAGATTGAGAACGATGAGGACCTATGGCAACAAGCAATTTACGAACTTCTCTGTCAGAGGGTTGTTGGTATAGAGGAAAAATTCGTTACAAGATTTTATAATGGTAAAAAAATACAAAGAGCCGAGAAGGAACTTATTTCTGGGCTTAAAATTTTTGTGGGAGACATAACTATTCCTACACATAAGTATAAACAACAACCATTTATGTTTAAGTATGACAGAATGTCATACAGACAAGCACAAGTATTGTGGAAAAATAACGAAAATTTCCAATTTGTAAAAAAAGGAATGCCTGCGCAGAATAATTCTGGGGTAGCTGATGAATATATTGGAAGGGCTTACACATATAGATTTGGAAAATTACAAGACAATGAGGTGGAGGTTATTACTTATTGGAGTTATCCAGATAATGAGTACCAGGTTATTATAAATGGAGTAACGATGTTTAAACCGGGTACACCACTACCTTATAAGTATGAGGGATATCCGATTAGACTTTTTGCACTAAAATCACTATCAGTAAATTTTTGGGCCGGTAAACCACTGACAGCGTCAGCAAAGGCAATACAAGCCCTAACTGATGAGTCTATAAGGCTGATGGTAAGAAAATTCCAGCAATCATTAGAACCACCACTAGCTGTACCTACTAAAAAGATATTCTCTAAGGATGTTTGGGCCCCAGGAGCTGTTACACAAGGACTTAGACAGAAAGATTTTCAATCAATGATTGATCATCAGGGTCCAAGTTCTTCTGAGTTCCAAATGATGAAAATGATAAATAGGATGTCTGAAGAGTTTATTGGTGCTTCAGATGTTACCCAAGGAGTCTCGTCAGGTGACAGAAAGTCCGCGACAGAGGTATTGACACTGCAAAGAAATGCGACAAAACAACTTGGGCATGCTGTTTTAGCTGTTATGAGGATGAAAAGAGACATGGAAATGGCAAGAATTGATACTATAATGGAGAATTATTTGGAATCTAAGGGTAAAAGAGTCAATCCTATTACCAAAGAGATTGAAAAAGTCTTCAGATCTTTCACATTATCTCAAGCGGAGCTTGATAATGGAATGAATGGTAGTAAACAAATTCGTTTAATGGATCGGGATTTGGAGGTAGAGGAAGAGCAGATGTTGTTTGACGAGGAAGAGAAGAGAGCAAAACGCGGTCAACAGGTCAGATTTAGGACTATAAACGTTGAAAAACTCAAAAAACTTAGATTAAATTGGTATGTAATTGTATCTCCAGAAGAAAAAGAGGGTACGGCTCTTGATAAAGTGATGTTTCAAGATAAATTTCAACAAGCTGTACAAATTTCTCAGGTTACTGGGGACAAAGTTAATGGAGATAAGGTTAAAAATGATTTTGAGACTACTTGGAAAGCAAGAGACTGGTTTCAAAGACAACCAGTGCCACAAATTCCCGGGCAAAATACTGAGGAAGGGCAAGCTCAAGACCTTCTTGGGCAGATTAATGAGTTTGAAAGCTCAACTGCCGCTGGTCAACTTGGCCAAGGTCTAAGGGGTGGACAACAACGTAAGCCATCAGTTAACACTTTAGCAAATGCTTAATGCAATCAAAACAATCAAGAATTTTTTAAATCTCTCTGAGTATAAAAAAGAGATAGCAATTCTTCGTGCTGATATCAAAAGAACAACCTCACTACTAAATCAAGCTAGAGAAGATGCAAAGAGTCCGAAGAAAGTAATTGAAAACCTTTTCTCAAATGGTTTAGAGTGGAATGACTATGATGACATGTCAAATGAATACAAGAGTATATACTTTAACGAAGCTCAAGCAATCCTCAACGGACAAGTACTTGATAATGAAATTAACCGATTAACAGCAGAATGGTCAAAAGAGGCTTTAATTCATCCTAAAGAAGGGGATAATAGATTTGAGTACGCAAGCTGGCTTATTGCAGGGATGACTCTATATAAAGAGAGATTGGAAGAGATAATCGATCCAAATGTTAAAGTCGACCTAGACTTTGACCCGAACGAAAACATATAATTATGATAAAGATATCTATAGAAAATAGCTGAATTTATTTATCCCGAGCAGCTCCCGTTGGCTTGCAAGCAGCGGTGTAGGGTAGAAATAAACACATATGCCAAAAGAGGTGTACGATGAGGATGGCGTTTCTTTAGGAGAAATGCCAACAGCCGAAGAACTTAAAATTCTTCAAGACAAGTCCAACAACGTGGATAGTTTAGAGGCGGATCTTAAAACAGCGCGAGAAGATCTCGCTAAGGTCAAGGAGGATGACGACGTTCCTTCTGATATTAAGGCACTCCGCAATACCCACAAGTCTCATAAAGCTCTTCTGAAAAAAATGGAAGAGAAAGGGTATAAATTAGATGAAGAAGGTAATCTTACAACTGACAAACAAATGTCAGACGAAGATATAAACAAGAAGATTGAGGAGAACTCTAATAGACTTCATATTAGTCGTGTCAGAGGTAAGGCACTTTCTAAATATACCGATGAACAGAAAGCTGTTCTTGATAAGTATATTGACAGGTATGACAAATCTGGTGAATTAGCTGTGGATAATGTTGACGAAGTTATAGCAGAAGCAATAAGAGCTTCTGGTTTGGCCGATGAAGATGGCACAAACTCTACAAACACAGCGGTAGGATCCCCTCCACAAATGAACACTGGGGAGAAACTTAATCGCGATCTTGGTGAAAAACTTGGTCTTACACAAGAAGACATGGATAAAGCCGAGGGGAAAGCAGATAATTCTTAGTAAAAATTTATAAATATGGATAAATTAGATAATAATTTAGGTGCGCCTTCTGAAAAAGAGGAAGAAAAAACTAAAGAAGAGCAAGAAAACACCCTTTCTTCTCTACCAAAGGACGAAGCACCTGAAGGAGAGCAGGTACAAATGTCAAAAGATAAGTTTGACGCAATGATGAAGCGCTTCGATCGTCTTGAATATGCAGCTTCTAAGGCACAACTTCATAAGTTTGATGCTAAAAACAGAGGAAAGCTTGGGAAAACAATCAAGATTCGAACTTTTGGCGGAAAATTAATTGTGTCTTGGGCCGAAATGGTAAAAGATCAGGTAGAAAAAGATCTACAAAGCGGAAGATGGCATGAAGAACAAATTACTGAGCTTACTTACCAAGACGGCGAAAAAGAACAAGTACCATACGTTGTCTTTGCCAGACGGTATCAATTAGAAAAAACTACATTGAAATCAGAAAATAAAGATCAAGAGTCAGGTGAAATTACTTACGAACTAGAACGTGAAAATGGCGAAGTTGTGAGAATAAATGAAAAGTTTGTTAATTAATTGCACACCTCTTTGAGGTGTACACAAAAATGTGATATAATAAATATGCCTAATAAACAATATATTGGAGAGAAGCAAATTAAGTCTGTAGTGACAGATAAAAAAACAGGTAAAGTCACTATTTACTTTAAAGATGATCCACAAGTTGAGATGTATAAGGAACTATTTGATAATATAGTTTCAGAAGAAAAAAACAGAGGCAATGTTACTGACGCAGTAAACCATTATTTTGCCAAAAAATTCCTAATCGAATTGGCTGTGCACGATCTTGATTACTATATGGTTGAAAATGTTGGCACATCGATGGGAGTTCTTGCACATAATTTGCGAGAAGAACTTACTTCAAAGACATTTAATTGTACTGGAAGTAATGGAATCCCATTAAAAAAGCTCATTAACAATGAACCAGATGAAGAAGCAGAATAAAATAGCAATCTGTATTGCCTGCAATTATCCTACCGTCCCTACTTATTTCATGCTCTCACTCTTTAAAATGCAACAAACATTTTATGAGTGGGCAGTGAAAAATAAAAGAGAGGACACACTTTCTTTATTCATCCAAGGTGGATATGCCTTAGATGATATGAGGAATGAGGTGGTTGACTTAGCAATAAAGACAGATCACACACACTTATTACTGCTTGATACTGACATGGATTTTCCAGATGACATGATTGTAAAGATGATTGAGGATTTAGAAGAGAATGAGGACCAAGGTGTAGAGGTTGTTACAGGCTTATACACATATAAACGCCCTCCGTTCTTACCTCAAGTTTATCTTAAATACAATGAAGAAGATAAAAAATTCAGTGTATCAGGAGCATTCCCACTGGACACACTGTTCAAAGTTGATGGTGCCCCGGCAGGATGTTTAATGGTAAAAGCAGAGGTTTTCAATAGAATAGAGAGTCCTTACTTCAAATTTGTGGATAAAGGGGAAGGTAAGGAAATAATTGAAGATAAAGATGGAAACATAACTGCGGAGATACCATTTGGTATAGGTGAGGATCTTTATTTCTGTCTTAAAGCCAAACCTCTTATATTATGTGATCCGCGACTCAAGTGTAAACATTATAAGACAAGTGGCTATGGAATAGACGAATACATCAAATTTAATAAACTTGGTGTAAAAGATAATCAGATAATTGCTACAAAAAAACAATTAAAAGAGATTGATAGAAAACATAGTTTATAGATTACAGATTTATTGGGTGCCTCACCTGAGGTACCCCTTAACCTGCAATTTAGCAGAGGACAATTTTTTCCGAGAGAAAAACTCGCGATAAAAATCCTCTCATTCCCGTGGCGCAACCACGTAAAAAAGCCGAATAGAGCATGAGCACACGCTCTATTTTATTTATGTAACTTTACAGTTATGCGATGGCTAAAAGGTGCGACAAAAACAGTGAGCTTGCCTAAGACCGCGTCTGTTACTTTTACCAAAGGTGATTTGGTAATTTTGACTAGTGGACTAGTGGCTACAGCTACAATCCAATCTACAGCACAAATTGGTATCATCCGTCAGGATATTGCTTCAACAGATTCTGATTTTGCAGCAAACACAGAAGTGTTAGTTGAGGTACCACGTGAAAGTACTTGTGAACTCGAAGCAGAGGTAACAAATACTCTTCTCACTACAGATATTGGAACTAAGTTCGATTTGAGCTCAGCTTCAGTAGTAAACCGTTCAGGAACAACCTATGGAGTACTTCTTTGTAAAGGATTTATTGCTTCAAACAAAGGTCGTTTCGCACTTAATTCACTCTCAGATGTTAACGACATCACTTGGGAATAATATAGAGATATATGGAACTGAATACAGTTAGCTTGAGTGATTTCGTCAAATTGGCTACAGTTATTTGGGCTAAAAAGTTCGAATCTGTACCACAGACAATGATAAGCTCAGGTTTATTTAAAACAATGGATATTCCTTCAAATAGTGGTAACACTAGAGAATTTAGTGAAATCGATTCTGAAGAGTATGCCAAGACAAAAGATCAAGGTGATCAAGCTTCTCGCGCTCAAGTGCAGCAAGGTTATAGCAAGACTATGACACAAAAACGCGTTGCTCTTGATATTGGCATTACTTATGAGATGCGTACACAAAATAAATATCCTGAAGTAGTAGCAAGAATAGAAGGTTCTGCTATGCAAGCTTCAAATCGTATGGATTTGGATCTATCACACAGGATTTCATTTATTACTGCAACTTCATATGTAGATATGGATGGTAATACTGTTGATATCACTGTAGGTGATGGTCTTGCAGCAGCTTCTACTGCTCACACATTGAGAGGTAGTTCAACTACTTATAGAAACATTTTGGCTAATAACCCAAGACTTTCTAAAGGTGCGTTGGAAGGTATGGAACGTTTGGCTGTTGAGGAAACTTACAACCAATTTGGTGAAAAGATGTCAATGAGTTTTGACTTATTGTGGACAACTGACGATCCAAACACTATTAATACTGCTCGTGAATACTTGCAATCAACTGCTGATGTAGAAGGTTCAAACAGTGGTGTTACTAATGTTTATGCTTCTAAGTATAAACACGTTGTTCTTAAACGTGTTGCTACAGACGCAAATGGTTCTCCTGACACTGATAAAAGATATTACTGGGGTATTGCTTCAAGTGGAAGCACTCAAGCTTATCTTGGTGTATGGGAAAAACCACACTTGAAGACACCTGCTAGTATGAATGCTGGTGAGGACTTCTCAACTGACGACTGGAACTTCGGTGTTCGTGGTGGCTATGGAATCGTTATGGTTTCTGCTGCATGGATCAAAGTATCAAAAGGAAACGGAGATGCTTAAAGTTTAATAAATCTATTTAGATTGGGAAACCTCTTTGAGGACCCGGCTGGTCGGTGGAATCTACTTAGGTAACAAAAAATTATGACTAATTTTAACAAAAATGTTGGTTATGGCAGAAGTCTTGTTGATTTCGTAAGGACACAAGTACCTGCCCTTGGTAACATTTTAGTGGTAATGAACTCAGCTAATTCAGATGAGGGTAATTATCAAGCTGTTCAAGAAAGTTATACACCAGGCCCAGATGGTCTTGTGCGTTTTTTTACTTCACTTGAATCAGCATATGCAGCAGCTGAAAGTAATAACAATGATGTTATTGTTTTGGATGCAAATTCATCACACACAGTGGCTGCGGGTATAGCATGGACAAAGAATCGTATCCATGTAATTGGGGCTGACGGTGGAGGAAGACTTGTACAGCAAGGTGCTAAAGTACAGTCTACTGATGCTGCTGCCGACGCTTATGTTATTAAAGTAACTGGTGTACGTAACAGCTTCCGCAATATTAAATTTATCCAGAACGATACTAACGCAGCTGCATTGAATGTTCTTCAAGAAGGTGGTGAAGGTAACTTGTATGAAAACTGTTCATTTACATTTGGTGTTGTGGATAATTTGGATCTTACAACTTCTAGTGAAGTTTTATGTGGATCTGATTCAGCTACATTTATCAATTGTTTATTTGGTACAGAAACATTGCTTACAAGTGCTGCACGTACTGTATTTAAGATTGATCAAGTTACTGCAACCCAAGAATTTAAGAGCAATATGTTGAAGGATTGTATTTTTATGATTTCTTCTTCTTCTGCAACAGCAGTTCTTTTGAGCATTGTGGCTAACACAGATGTCTTGTATACAAATCTATTTGATAATTGTAAATTCATGGCGTCAGTTGATAGTGCTGGTGGAGCTGCAATAACTAATGCTGTGAAGAGTATTTCTGGTTTGGTGAAAGGTACTTTGAACTTTTCTTCACCACATGTATTTAATTGTACTAATTTTAGTGCGAGTGAATCTGCTGGTTTTCAAGTTACAATGACTCCTACATCTACCACAAACGCTTTTGAAGGAAAGACTCCAGCCTAATTCTTAATTAATTGATTATGCCAAAAGCAAAAAAAGAGGTTGAGAAGAAAGATCTTAAGAAAAAAGCTATCAAAAGAGTTAAATCTACTCCTACTCCTAAACCTGAAGTTGAGGCCAAAGTGGAAGTACCACTTGACGAATATAAAGGTAAATTGCTAGGAGGGGCTAAACTTCAGATTTTAAAAACTGAAGACTATAAGCTCAATGGTAGACTTTATAAAAAAGTTCACTTGGCAAATGCTACGACCATGGTTCTTACAGAAGCAGATCTCGAACAACAACTAGAAAAATAGTATTACAAACTCCTCCTCTCCCACGGAGAGTGGGAGGAGTAAAATTATTTACTCTAAATAAAATATATGGGTTTAGATGTACAAACAATATTAGATGCAGCCGCAGCTAATGGACAAGGGAAAATTATTCTTGTAGAAGACAATGGTAACGTTGTTCTACCCCTACATACTACAGGAACAACTACCGCAACAATTAAGTTTTATGGTTCTGTTTCTGAAACAGCTCCTGATTTTACAGCAGCACAATCACCATCAAACAGTTATGAAGCTTTGGAGGTTGTAGATTTAGAAGATGGCGCGCCGATTGATGGAAGTGCTGGTATTGCACTCTCTGCCGCCGCTGCCACAAATCGCATGTTTGAGTTAAATACAAATCATATGCGTTGGATAACAGCTGTTATTTCTGGCTATTCATCTGGTGCAATAACAGTAAGGGCAAAAGTTGGAGATCTTAGTCATTAATTTTAGCTTGTATGCGTAGGACCAAAAAAGAACCTTTGGATGAGACCAAAGAAAAATTAAAGAAACAAGCACTGGAGGACTCTATTAATGCAATGAAGGTTGATAAACAAGAACTCGGATCCATTGTTAACCAGCTTCAAAAAGATAAAAATACACATTCTAAAGATGTTAAAAAAGTTTCTGAAGAACTTACTGAGTTAAATTCTAAACTTGACAGTGTTAAGGTATTAGTAAAAAAAGCAGACAAGGATTTGATTGATACCCGAACATTAATAAAAACTGAGCGAGATCAACTTGACGCTGACAAAGGACTACTTCAAAAACATAAGATCTTATTAGATGTAAAAAAAAACGAACATCAAAATGAGGTAAACACAAAAAAAGATAAAATTGAGAAAGAATGTGATGATATTCTTTCGTCTTTTGATACAAAAAAAGAAAAGGCTGAAAACAAACTCAAGGAATTAGACAAAGAAGCTCAGAACAAGAAAAACTCTATACTAGTATTGGATTCCGAGTATAATGATAAAAAACAACGAAACAAGGCACAAGAAGATCGTAATATTTATTTGCAAGGACGTAATTCTGATCTTGTAAAAACGATTCAAGAAAATGAGGATATGATCCAAGAAGAGTCAGATGAAATCAAAGAACAGAAAACTACTATAAAAGAGAATAATAAAACTATTAATGACCAAGAGAAAAAGCTTGATAAAGTATTAAAGGAATTACTTCCACTTGAGAAACGTGAGAGTGATGTTTTGATTGGACGTAAAGGATTGACAAAAAGAGAAGATGATTTGAAAAGAAAGGAAAAATATGTAAGAAATTTGTACAAGAAAATTGGTGAACCTTATAAATCTTTTAACTTATAAATATGCGCTCAGGATCAGTCAGCAATTTGATGGACTCAAATGATAATATTATAAATCCGGCGACTGAGGAGACTTTAGCTTTGATTTTAGCTGATGTTGCGTTGGCGACAGGGGTAGGTGTTGGTGTAGTTAATGTGATCACCGCTGGTACACCTGTTCAACTTCCTGATAATGATTGTTTATGGGTGATTCTTGTAAGTCCTAACACATCAAACGATGTTTATTTTGGTGATAGTAGTGTTGACGCAGCAAGTGGGAGTGAGCAAGGATTACTACTCCCACCCAAAAACGCAACGGAAAAGATACCTATCAATAATACAAATTTGTTATATGTTGACTCTACTGGCAACGATACAGATGTAACTTTTTTGTATGGTTTTGCTTAAAAAACATTGGAGAAAATTATTAGTTAGTCTTGGGGTGCGCTTTGCTCCTTCCAATTCATTAGGGTATTCATATACATACTGGTTCACAGATGATGATAATTTATTCACCACGATAGCTGATATCTTAGTAAAACTAAGAGACGAACAACGACTAGTCTTTGGTATTGACGATGACTCAAGTGTCTATTGGAACAGTTCATTGGGCGTATTAGATTTTACTGGGGGCCCATTCTATTTTAGAAATAACGTAGGTATAGGAACAGAACCTGACCCGCTTAACAGACTTACCGTATCATATAATGGAAATGATGTGATTCGTGGTTTATATGCAGGAATTGTCTATGGTGGTACAGCTCAAGAAGTTTACGGAAGTTTTAACCAAGCATATTCAGTAGGAACACATATAGCAGCCAGAGGGATAGGTGGAAGATTTGAAGCCGTTGACTATAAATTAGACAGAACCTCTGGAAGTAACGACTCTTATGGTGGGTGGTTTTCAACAAAAGATAGAACTGGTACATATGAAGCAGGGGCTTCTCACTACTTCTTAGCAGGTTATTTTGCGAATAGTGATGCTATTGGAGATTGGGCTACAAATAACCCACCTGTTTATACTTATAGTAATTATATTGCTGACGAACCTACAGGGTACGGTTCAAACCACAGACACTACTCAATATATTCCAGGAGTGGTGATAACTATTTAGGTGGGATTCTAGGAATTGGGACTGACCCAGGCACAGTACCTCTTGAGGTAGTAGGAACACTAGGACAATTTAGAATATCAGACAGAGAAGACGATAATACTATTAAGCAGGCTCGTTACACAATGAATCATTATGATATAGATGAACAGCCTTTAGGAATCATGGTTGCTCAAAGCACAGCAACAACAAATAGTATTTCATTTGGTGGTGGTTCAAGTCTTGTAAATGCTGCAACAGGCTTTGCCTTTTATGCCGCTGCTAACAACACAACGACTACTGGTTCATTAAAAATGTTAATAGACGGTGTTAATAATTCAATTTACGCAGGGTTAAATTCCTCTAAGGTGGGCATCGCACATACAATAGGCACAACCCTAACAGCAAACCTAGATGTAGATGGAACAACAGTCCTAAACGGAACTTACGTAGCTGGAGTACTTGATATTCATGGTTCAGGATTTCCTCTAGCTAGATATGAAAATCATGTTAATGGAAATGATAGTGGTGCTTTCGAAGGGTTTGGCGGAGTAAACTCAAATAACTATTTAATAAAAACAACAACAGGTGTAATGGGGGATGGGTTTGGTCAAGGTTTTGTATTCGGATTAAAAGACCAAGATTCAGGTGGTGGCGATGCTCATTATGTCTCAAGAATCTATGTTCGTAGAGATGGGGCAGACGACGCTGGTAGGTTGCAGTTCTGGGTAGGTGCAGGTGGTAATACTCTTGCAATGGACTTAAAAGCTGATGGTGATACTTTAGTAAGGAACAATTTAATAATTGATAAAAGAGTAGTAAGAAGTAAATCAACTTATACAGGGACTGACACGACAGATGAAGTTTACTGGAATAAGTGTAACAGCACGACTGATTTCACACTTACAGTGACAGATGGGTCAACTGATGGTGAAGAAATGTTCATACAAAATATAAACACTGGTGTAGTTACATTATCTGGTAACATAAATTCAATAACAGCTTTAGTCACGCTCAACCGAGGAGAGTCCTATGTATATCACTGGGATTCATCTGATGGGGAATGGCAATAATAATAATTTATACATATGCTAAACAAAATCCCTAAAGAAAAAAAACTAATTAAGTTAGGAGAAAAAGACGCTGTAGAGGTAACTTATGAAACTGAAACAGTAACACCTCCAAAAGATATTTTTGAAAGAGAACAGATAGAAGAGCTTCTACCTACACTAGAAGCAAATGTAGCTAGGGCACAAGCAAGATTAGAACTTGAACAAGCTAAACTAGACGAATTATTAAATTCTAAATCAATGCTACCAAAACTTCCGTTGGAAGAGGTAGAAATAATTAAATAATATATGGGAAAAATCAAACTTTTTCTACAACAGTACTGGAGAGTAGGGCTAATATCCTTAGTAGGATTAGCTTTGATTTTCGGTGTTGTGTTCGCAAGTGCTTCATTAGCACAAAAAGATACTTTGCGTGGTCGTACAGCTAACTATGACCTTTCACAAGACTCTAGCCCAACACTTGCAGAACACATGGATGCGGCAGGTTATAATATAACTGGCGCAGGAACAATCTCATCATCAATCGCTATTGTTGGTGCTACAAAATCAGCACCGACAGTAACTCCTTCTGGGTCAAACTTGTTTACAAACAACTCTTTTGAGAGCGACCCTTTTGATACTGGTTTCACTACAAACACAGCCGTAGGTACTCTTACAGTCACTTCTACAGCACAAGACGGCGTTCAAGCCGCCCAATGTGTAGTGGATGGGGATGATGTGGATGGTTGTTACATAGGACAAGGGGCGGTAGGTATGGATATTGATGTTGATGTAAATGTTGGTTTTCATGTCAGAGCATCAGAGGATAGTGCTACTACTACAGGAATGGCTTTTCTTTTCACTAATGCTTCAACCACAGATTATGTTGATAATGGTGGTTTTATAGATGTAGAAGGCTTTACAGAATGTTACGACCTTGGTAACGCTGGATGGATAAGTGTTACAAGTACAGGTGACATTGCATCGGAAGTCTGTTTAGGAGATTTTGGTGTTGAATTTGATGATTTTAATACTTCAACATATTCATATATCGACACTCAACTTTTAGTAGACGAAGAGACTTTGACTCAGCTTCCATATACTCCAGATTCAGGCGAGTTCTTTGTTTCGTTTATTCCTTATGGTTTCACTGACGATACAATACTTCTTGATAATCTTATACTTCAAACAGCTACTTCTACAGTTGCTGCGACGGTAATTGACGTTAATTTAGTTGTAAACGAATCAGATGTAGATGACTTGGTTTCAGCGGACAGCTTCTGTTATGCAGAGATAAACGGAGGTACTGATACTTGTTTTATGCGACAGTATTATTCGGGACTGATGGACACAGATTTATCTGCAGGTTTTAACTTTTCTAGTGTTACAACTTCAGTAGGAACACCTACAGCAGATGCTCACGCAACACCTAAGTCTTTTGTCGACTCTAGCATTGACACAGTAGAAAACAAGATGGTTCAGCTAGTAACTACGACCGCTGCTATTGACCAGACGGCATCGACCACTGTTACAATTTATACAGTACCAGCAGGATATTCATTCTGGACAGACAGTATTTGGGCAGAGACCACTGCCGTAACAATAGGTGGTGGTTCTACCTCAGGCGTACTTAATATGTCCTGTGACGAAGGCGATATATTTACTTCAATCGGCCCTGGTACTCCACAAGTTGGGTACTATAATATTAATGCGCTATCAACAACTGTTGCACCGTTTTGTATCTCTGGTAGTGATGTAGTATTAGATTCAGAAATATTATCCGATTATACGACGCTAGACGTAAAATATTATTTGCGAGGGTGGTTAAAACCTAACTAAGGAGATTATAACTAATAAGTAATTTAAATTAAGATAACGATTATCAATATGGGCGAAACCATGAGTAAACACCCACACTGGGTTGCTATAGCTTCATTAGCCGTTGCTATTGTTCTGTCTGTAGTCTCTGGTTCGGTTGCTTATGGCTCCCTAAATAAACAAGTAGATGTTAATACTGATGAAATAGTGGCAATGCAAGGAGATTTAAAAGAAGTACCAAACAAAGAGACTATACGAGCCATGCGGGATGATATAACTGATATAAGAAATTACCTATTAGGAGAAAAAAAAAATTAATTTTTTATTCAACACACGGCAATACTAAGTACTATTACGACGAGCCACAAGGTTCAAAACACGAGATAGCAACAAGTACTATTCCTAACCAGCTAACATATGCAAAATAATCCAGGTTTCAATCCAGAATTGGCAGAAGAACACGCAAGTGAGGAAGATTATCACTTTCTTGGCGCTAAATTACCTAGAGAAATAATCAGACCAGATGGTGACTGGTCAGAATCTCTTCCCAGATTGGAGGTTCAGAGAAATAGATTTTTTGATACATATTCTTGTACTAACTTTGCAAATTGTAATGCGAATGAAATGATGCATAAAGCTCGTTATGGAGAAGAAATAGATAATTCAGATTGGTATTCAGCCAATATTTCAGGAACTAAATATGGGGTTGGAAATTCTCATACAAGAGTAGGAGAAGCAACAAGGAAGGGTGGTTATGTGAATGAGACTGACTTACCTTTCACAAGTACAACAACTAAAGCAAAATATTTCGGTCCAATATCTCAATCTATTAAAGAGATCGGTTTGAAGTGGGTTGTTGAAAGCGAATATGGATATGAAAATGTACCTAGAAGAAATTACGATGAGGCTCTCAAATTTAGCCCTATTCAAGTAGCTGTGGACTCTCGCACAAATAAGACTGCTAAGGTTGGACGTTATGATCATTCAGTTGTTCTGTACAAGAAAGATAGTGTAAAGAAAAAGAATTATATCTTTGATTCGTACTTAGGAAAGATAGCTGAATATGATTGGGATTATCCATTTGCATATGGAATGAGATTCCACTATAAAAAAATTATAAACATAATCATAGACGATATGAAAATGCAACTCGTAAGAAACAAAGAGGATGGTAAAATCTATATGATAGACTCAGACGGTCGTAAGCATCATGTAGAAGGGCCAGACGATTTTATTAAATACTTTGGTAATATTGCATGGACAAATAAAGACTGGGTAGACGTAAGCCAAGCAGGGATAGATTCCTATGGTGATGGTATAAGTCTCTCAGCAAAGAAGACTTCGTTCGCTGAAGCCATAACATCTTTATTCAAAAAATTTGGTAAAAAAAATAATTCTTAATAAGAATATATGATACACAAGAAATTTCCAGTGCTTGGATCAAGTGAGAATCCAAATAACCTAGCGATGACTGTAAAAGGTATCTTGCTAGGGCTTGTGCCTATCGCTGTGATTATATTCACAAACGTAGGTATCGATATTACAAGTGGTGAACTCACAGAAATAGTTAATGCTGTAGTAGCTCTGATAGCTGGAGTAGTTACAGTAATTGGTTTGGTAAGAAAGATAATGAATAAATAGCCTCAACCCTCCGAGACTCCCAACGGCTTGCTGATGGAAGTAGCGGTGCGATAACAAAGGTTAGGGTCTCCGATTTATCGGGGTGTTACTTAGCCTCTGAGTCCATTCTGTATGGTGTTGCTCGGGGGCTAGACTAATATTAATAATATATATATATGACAAAGTTAAAGAAAATTCTTCTAGGGTCAGGTATAGTAGCGTCACTTGCGGTTATTTTAGCTGTAGGTTTTTTGGTAAATAGCCACCAAAGGAAACAAAATGAAATCGACTTGGGTTATAGCGTGGTTTCAAGGTACCAGACCACCCTTAATCAGTCGATGACATCTAATCAAACTACTGTCCCAGTAAGTTCTGTAACAACTTTTGATGATCACGTCTTAGTCATGGCCGACCTTGGTGATGTGGTTTTTTTAACAATAGAGCCAGGAAAAAGTCGTGAAGAGATAGTAAAATGTACCGGCATAAGTGGAACATCCTGGACAGGTTGTACTCGTGGACTTGCTTTTTATGGAACTTCAGAGGTTGCTGTTGCGGCAAATCAAAATGCTCATAACGCAGGCTCATCTGTTGTAATGAGTAATGTTCATTATGTATATGACCAACTTACAGACAAAGACACTGATCAAACCACTTCAGGAGACTGGGATAATAGTGGTGACTGGACTTTTAGTGGTAACGTAAGCTCTACAGTTCAATTGTTTAAATACTCTAGCGACGTAGCCACCTGTTCTGATAACGATGATATTTGTGATAAAGAATACATAGATGGCGTAGCTGTGGCTGGTGCTTCAGACGCTAATACACAGACTAAAGGTATTGTTGAAATGGGTGCTTCTGATGAGACTTCGCAAGGTGGACCGACAACATCAAGCCTGCTCATGCACTTAAAAATGAACGAGAACGATACAAATACTACATTTAGAGATTTTGCTTCCTCTACTCGTCCAGTGACTATCGGAGGGATAACCACCACAGCCGACATGACTGTGGCTGGTAAGATAAGTGGGGCCCTAGATTTTGATGGAATAGGTGATTACGCTACGACTACAGCACCTATACAAAGCGACTTCGCAGAAGCTACTATTTCTTTCTGGTACAAGCGTGCAACCTCATACAGTACGGAAACTGTGTTTAAGTTTTTATTTGGAGATACAGCAGATTCCACAGAAATGACCTTAAAAGATCTTATAGGTAATGATAGTATAACTTTTCGTACGGTTACAGATGCTGGGAGCGTTACTGTAGGTGCAATAAACTTAGACGCAACATACCACCATTTAGTAATCAAGATGGATGCAGATGTTGGTGTATTTCTTTATGTTGACAATGTTCTTGTTAATAGTAGTGCAATTAATTTAGGTACAGTTTATAAAGCTAGTACTTCAACTACATTTATAGGTGCCGCGTCAAGTACAGCAAGCTTTTTCACTGGTCAACTAGACGATTTTAGAGTATATGATACTTTACTTACAACAGACGACATCTCTTTCCTCTATAACAACGGGGAGGGTACAGAAGCACCTTTAAATGGTAATACAAGTGCTTACATGTGTGTAGAAATTGGAAACTACGATCAATACTCTGGGGCTGGTAAAGTACCCGCTGCTAATTCAAGTGGTTATTTAGACCAAAGCTGGATTGATTTGAGTGATACTTTTGCTTGGACTGGTGTACATACCTGGGCTAGTACAGCTACGTTTAATGCAACAACAACTCATAATGCTCTTACAGACTTTGCGACTTCTAGTTATTTCAGTATAAGCAGTACTCCTTTCACAGGGAATATGAGTGAGTTGAATAATATAACTACTCTGACTGATGGAAGTGACGCTGACTCGTTGCATATACATAACGATGTAACAAGGTTGCTGTTTACAACCTCTACTGATATTGTAATAGATAACACCTCAACAGAGACCGATATACTAAGTTTTTCAATCCCAGCAGACGCTCTAGGAACAGATAACATGCTGAAGTACAAGATTTATTACTCTAGTGCTGCGAGAAATGGTGGTGGTAATGACGT
>Ga0114919_10000828_pt1 | contig 24599 bp, 17 predicted proteins | sample BlataG_FD_88682 | JGI IMG/M metagenome (GOLD analysis project Ga0114919, IMG submission 88682) | Deep subsurface microbial communities from Black Sea to uncover new lineages of life (NeLLi) - Black_00105 metaG | ecosystem: Environmental > Aquatic > Marine > Oceanic > Sediment | place: Atlantic... | reverse complement strand
CTCCCCCGATTCAATTTCACTCGCAATATGCGTTTTCATACATGTAAAACAATATACAATTGAAAAATATGCAATCGCAGTAAGTACACCAACACAGGAAGGGTATACCAAACCTAGACCTTCCTTGCAACCCTGACTTGTCATAGATGATACTGGACACCAGCCATCCCAATCTAGTATGCAGCAGGCAGGTGTTGCTAGCCAACATGTGGTCCCAACTGCCGCCCCGTCTCACCTCACCCCAGAGCACCCACCTTTCAACACCTTCCTCCACAACCATGCATCCAAATGACTCACTTAGACCTTGCTTGCAACCCTGACATGTCATGGATGACACTGGACACCAGCCATCCCAATCTAGTATGCAGCAGGCATGTGTTTGGGGGCCACATGTGGTCCCAACTGACAGTGTTGACTGGCTTCTCTCCATGCCTAGCTTAATAGTTCATTATTTACCGCAACCGTTGTTGTTTTTGTTCATTTAACGTACCATTCTTCTTGTCTGACTGAGCAGCATACAATGCAATCAAGAAATGACGGTAATAATATCGACTGCTATACTATAAACCAGGCAGTACAAAAACTCAGGGTTTTGACCCTGGAGGGTTGTAGAGGCAGTACAACGTAAAAGCAATGAGTGCAATGATCTTGTTATAGTTTAATTAGTTGGGATAGGTTTTTACAGACATGAAATTGGATGTGTATAGGTGCTATAACCCAATGTAGGGGGGTATTTAGGTGTAATATAGACGTCCCACGTGCAGCAGCACCAGGTAATATACCGCCAGCTCCGTGGACTGCATCTCTGTCCAGACTAAACACTGATGGTTGATTCTAATTGGAGATGGTGCTGATGAGGAGTACTGTTGATGATGATGATGTTCTTCTTCTTCTTCTTCTTTAATTACTATGCATCTATCTATAGGTTGTAACCGTTCACGTTAAAGACGACTTGTTGGAAGACATGGTCTCTTAACACGTCTCTTATGTTGTTTGCATCCATCCTGGATCTATTATTATTATTATTAACTCCATTTTCACCACCATGCAGCTCATCAAGCTCCCAGGCATCAATATCACTAATATTAAACATACGTAACCTCTCGCTTTCACAGTAATTGTGCAAAGCACAACAGACAGTGGTGACTTTAGCCATGAATTCAGGGTCATTGCTGTCTGTTTTCTTCAACACTCTCCACCTTGCTTTCAGCCTGCCAAAAGCCATTTCCACCACCCTTCTACCATTGATCACAGCACGATTGAACTTGCCTTCTGCTGATTCCTCCCTGGGATCGTTGCCATAGCATTTCATCAAGTAAGGGGCTGATGGAAAGGCTGCATCTCCCAGCAGATATGGTCTCACATGCACACCATTAATTTCTTTACCTTCATTAGGAGGAAGCACAGTTTCATTGTCCAGACAAGCTTTTAGATCAGAAGCTTGGAAAGCAAAAGCATCTCCCACACTGGCTGGTCTGCCAACATCCACGAATGTGAACCGGCCAACAGCGTCCACGACCGCTAGGCAAAGAATGCCTGTGAGATTCTTATAGCACCAATAACTGTCTGCAAATTCAACACTTGGTCTTACCATCTCAATGAAAGTGCCATCAATGGCACCAGCAACTAAAGGGAGGGAGCACCGCTTCTCAAAATCCACCATTGTCTTCTTCAATTCATCACCAGTAGGAAATATGATCTGTTCAGGAACCAGGTGATCATACAAAGCATCAATGACCTTTTTCAACCACTTTTTCAAGGTTGATTTAGCCATACAGAACTGGTCACAGACTTCAGCTAAGCTTGCTCCACCAGCAAGCCAACGCAATGTAGCAGCGAATGCCGCCCTGGGCGGGATCCCCTTCCGTCCCCGACTGTCTCGGTCATGTGTCAAGGCTGCCTCTATTTTGCTCAAAATTTCTTCATAACCAGCTTTAGACAACCTTAAATGCTCACGATGCTTCTCATCCAGCATATTTTTTGGTAAACGAGGCCAAACATGTTCCATTGCAGTCCAAAGCGATCCATATGGTCGAGGTAAAGCCTGGAGTCTTCTTTTCCGTGGTTCTTTAGGCTCGAAATATTCTCTCAAAGCCTCCCAGAATGCATTGTCACGATTTGTATATCGATGTGCAGCTACTATCAACAGAGCTTCCTCCTGATCGTCCTCAAAAATGATTTCTTCCTCAATGTAGTTATCTTCGTCAGGCATGATCTGCAAATGGTCTCTGGTAATGTTAGTCAAAAATATAATGTTTAAATTGCGTAGAAATGCGAGTCATTTTTTCTGTGAACAGTTCTCAAAACCAAACTTCCAAATTGCTCCCACCCCAATTTTTTTCTGTGCACGGGCTCTCATTCGGGAGCTCCATTCGGTCGATGTCGTCTCCCAACTCTTGCGGCAGCTCCTCAGACTTGTCTGAAGAGAATGCATAATGTCATGATGCCCTTTTAAAAACAATCAGTGTTCAGTAAAGATGCAAGTGCATGAACATTTGTTTCCATTTACAAGGGGGAACACGCTCCGTGATCGAGGTGCACCTCTCACGTGAGAACCATTTTTTGTGACGAATCAGAGTTCATTCAACACAGTTTTGCTTGTCTAGGGTTGAATAAAAAGTGAACGACGCATCTTTACATCTCTAATACTTGAAGAGAAGCAAGTGATAACAAACCCGGGCCATTCCCTTGCCCCACTCACACTCACAATCCCGCTCTCTCACTCTGGAGGATCCTCCCCACACACCGCCAACACAGTACAATACACTACTGGCAATGCCTACCGTTCTTTATCCTATCTTACTCATCATGTTATCTTGCTGCTTATTTCCATCATCAATCAATGGGGAGACTATCACATATACCTCTGATGTGATAGTCATCGGTGCTGGTGTCTCCGGTCTTGCTGCTGCAAAGAGACTGCAATCAAAAGGTGTTTCCGTCACTGTCGTAGAAGGGCGTGCCCGTGTTGGTGGAAGATGCTGGACTCAGTCCATTACAGGCACTAAGAACCAGCAGATCCCTGTGGATTTAGGTGCATCGTTTGTTCATGGTGATAAAGGCAATGTCGTCCTTCCATTGCTTGCTGAAGCCAAGATAGCCCTGGCTCCCAAGTTTACAAACTTTGATAGTGGGGAGGAGTACTACTCTGATGGAAGGCCCGTTCCTGAGAAAGTATCTCAGAAGTGGATAGAGGTATTTGAAGCATTTGAAGGTTTTCTCGTCAATCAGCAAGACAGGTATGATGACAAGCCTGATCCAGGTCTCCAAGCCATCGTCAACATGTACATCAAAAGGAGAGGGCTCAAGGGCAATATGCTCACTGGATTTCGTTACCTTCTCAGTGTCTACTATGAACATGAGTACAGTGGTCCACTTGACAAGCTCAGTCTTTGGTTTGACTGGGGGAAGGAAGACTTTAAAGGAGAGGATCGTCTAGTTACTTCTGGTTGGCAACGGTTTCCAGTGTGGTTGGCAAGCTCATTAAAGTCATCTCAGCTCCGTCTCAACACTGTTGTCACAGAGATAAACTCTTCTGCTCGTTCGTACGTCATGGTCAAGACCAACAAGGGTACTCTATATGCCAAGAAGGCCATTGTCACACTACCACTGGGAGTTTTGAAGAAGAAAACCGTTAAGTTTGTCCCACCAATGCCAAAGACACACCTCACAGCTTTGAACAGACTGGATGCTGGGTATTTAGACAAGGTTATTCTTTCATTCCCAAGCTGCTTCTGGGACTGCAACGGTGACATTCTCAATGTCGTTGATCTTAAAGACCAGATTGCTTGGCAGGAATGGATGTCTTTGCAACGAACTCTTGGCAAACCGGTCCTAGTTGCATTCAATGCAGGAGGTACAGCAGCAGAGCAGGAGAATAAATCTGACGATGCTTTGGTAGCTGAAGCCATGGGTGTGTTGAAGAATGTTTATGGAAATGATATTCCAAATCCTATCGACTTTATTATTACCAGATGGGGTAAAGATCCAATGAGTTATGGAGCATATTCCTACTTGAGACTTGTCCCTGGAGCTGTCCTTCCAAACGTCGATGATCCTGTTGCCAAGTTGAGGACGCCATTCGCTGCCAAGAGACTCTGGCTGGCTGGTGAGCATACCTCAGATGGGTATCAAAGTACTGTGCATGGCGCTTATCTGAGTGGAATGAGCCAAGCGTGTGCTCTTCTCCAGTCTATTGGCAAGTAGTGTTGATAAGCATAGGTTGAGAGAACTGTTCTGGCCATTCATTAGTGCACCCCGTCCATTTATTTGTTATTAACCATTTTACATGTTGCTAAATTCAGTCACTTTCTTTTGCAAATTGAAAACCCTAGTAATGAGATACTCCAACTTGCCACTATCATCTCCTTCTCCACCCTCCATCTCTCTCCCGAACGTCACAACTTTATTCCTATCACTAATACGAGCATCCACTCTATGCCCATCAATCATCTTGAGCAGCTCCATTTCACTGGGAAGTTGTGGATCATCAACATCTAGTCTCAAGTATGTATGAGTGAGCTGCTGTACTCTTTGAGATGCATTGCCTTGAATAACCAAGCGAATCAACCCAGCATTACCATCCGCACTCCACTCACTACCATGTCGGGTGGCAAAGTCAACAGCGCTACTTGTAGCAGTGATATTATTATTACCTCTACCTTGATTCTCAAGAGAAGATACTGAACACATCAGCTTGGCCAACTCAAAGTAATGACCACACTCACTTCTAGCTACCTTGGTAATAGGCAAGGGAGCATGTCTAGGCAAAGAAGGCACCCCCATCTGAGGATGATGAATAACAGACACCAACACCCACCTCTTCAAACAAGCAATAGTGATGGCATTTACTACACTAGTGGGAGCAGTGATTGCCAGGTTTAAGAGATCAAGAGCACGATCATATCTCTTTCTACCAAGTTCAATCATTGATCCATAGTAGCAATATAGTAGGATGTCTGTTGCCTTGCAAGCAGTACGGCCCTGGTCTACATTGTATGAATCTTCATCTAGAATAGGTACGGCTACACTGTACCATCTTGCTAATAAACATGCTTGGAAGAAGTCTACATGTATGGAGGAGAGTAGTTTGGATCCAGGTGGACATAGCTTGAGGAGAGCTGCTCTGAAAGGGAAGACGAGAGAAGGCAGTTGATTGTCGGCAAGGGCTTGGGTTTTCAAAGTACGACACAGTCCAGTAAACTTCTTTGGAGCGAGCCTGATTTGATTATCATTGCAGTTGAGTAGGAATTTGCGAGCTAGTAACATCCAGTCTGAACCTATTTTACCATTCGTTTGTCTCAGCTTGGCTTCTAGCATGTACAGATAGCCAAGAGAGTGGGTGGCAACGTCGAGTTGCTGGAGGGCGTCAAGGATGGTGCTGGGACTCTCTCGACGGAGGATGGCTTCAGTCTGATGAGCCTTCAAAGTAATGTTCAATAGATTCAAGGTAATCGCATCGGTAGATTGCGCTTGAATCTGGCTAATAAGGCTCTCTATATTGCTAGATTGCATATTTGATCAAAATGGTTGATTCTAGTTGAATAAGGTTGCTGGAGTTGAGGTTTACTGCCCAAAAAAGAAGCTAATGTAACCCCAACGTATCCACTATTGTGATCTGAGTATGTGCACCTGTATTTGTGAACTGAATGAAGAGGGAGACTCCATTTTCCCTCTCAAAGTTTCATTCACTCTCTCTGCTACCCATACAAACAGCGAGCTCCTCTCTCTCCGCCGGAAAACTTTGCCCTCCCCATTCTCTCTGCTACCTATATAAACTTGGCTTTGACATCACACTATCCCTCTTGCAAAATATAAAGTCCTTGAGCGTTACCTAAATATAAATACGTCACTATGGTAAGTAGAACAAGGTGACGGCTGAAGTGCATCATTTATGAAAATGGCGTGCTTGATTCGGGAAAAGCCCCCGTTTATCATGCATTCTCAATTCAATACTGATTTTAAAAATGGAAATCGAATTTGCATTGCTCCTAGCCTAATATTTCGCTCATCATCCAAACCATCACAAATTACAGGACTCCCCAGTTAAGCTGGCGATTGTTATGAAGGTCATTGGCCGCACTGGTAGCCGTGGACAGGTTAGTTATTTCATTAGATGGCTGGAAAAAGTGCGGGAAGAGTGGTCTGACTCGTCAATCTCCTCTGCCGACAATGATGCTCCGCCTCCCTTCTCTCTCAAGCTTCCTCTCTTTCTCAACCGGCTGTCTCTAACCCATCCCCCCCCTTCCTTCCTGCTTTCTCTTTACAACAGGTCACTCAAGTCCGCGTTAAATTCTTGGATGATCAGAACCGTTTGATCATGAGAAATGTCAAGGGCCCAGTTCGCGAGGGAGATATCCTCGCCCTGATGGAATCTGAACGTGAAGCAAGGAGACTGCGATGATCATATATGTATTTATGATGGTGATAGTCAATAGCTTGTTTCTACACAGTATGTAAATATAACACATATATACAGACAATCATAGAAAATCTTCTGGCACAGTACCAGCAGCAAAGTACTCTTTCTTCACCTCCTCAGAGCTCACAAATCTCACCAAGGCACTATATTTCTTCAATAATGGTTTGACAATAGAGTATAACGGTTGGAAAACCCATGGGGCATCTACAAATAATACCTGACTCACTCTCTTGGGATAATAAGTAAAGAATGCATCAATCATAAACTTAACAAAGGCCACATCAGCATTCTTAGTGGTAAAGCCTTTCAGTGCAAATATACCCAACACAGTTTCTTGATCAGTTGAACCATCACTCAACTTATCCATGGCTCTATCTAATATGTAGACACACAGCTGTTGACTTTCTTTCAATGGTGCTTGGTTAGTTACGTGACGTGCTCCTCTTATTATGACAACTGGTCTTCCTTGGCTGTCAGCATGCTGATGAAGGTACGCCTTGCCCGTGGCTGATTCTGTGGCAATGTCAGTGAGTTGTATTTGATCAGCACCAAAGTCCTGTCTCCATTGCAACATGGTTATCAGCTTCTTCTCTGCTGCATCAACATCAAATTTTCGATCTCTCAGGTACCATTTCAGGAGCTCATCATCCTGGGCTGCTGTTTTGAATGGTGTCTGGGACTGTAGTCGGGCTCGCAGGTCGTCAAGTGCTTTGAAGTTTGCCGGTGTATCCTGCCATGGGAGAGCTTTAAGTCCAGGAGGTGGGTGTATCTGGCTGGTTGCTTTGACCTGGATGGCAAAAGACCTGCCTTTACGGCAGTGAATAGCTTTAGGTAGCAATATCTTTGCGTGCATGACTGGGATGAGATCAATCTCTGACAAAAAGTCGGTTAAATCCTGACTTTTATGCAATCATCGTATCCTGGGAGGCGCCAGTTATGCATTCCTACTTTAATACTGACGAGCTGAGCCTGCATTCGAGCTTTTTGCTCTCTGAAAACAACGTCGGGATTCCTCATCCCAAACAATTTGCCCATTTCAACTCATTTTCTGTGCACATTTGAGGAAGTTTTCATTTATAACTTACTCTATAGACATCAGAAAGCGATTCATAATGCAGAGAACAACACCACGACATTCTTCAGCCTCGTCAAAGCATCGGATTATTATTGGCACCAAAACACCCTATCTTTATAGCACTGGTAGATATACGCATCACAGGCGTCCAGTAGCAATGAAGGGCAATGTTGACATGAGAGATGTTAGTAGAATACCACTCCACCAATTCTCCTCCACCACACAGAACACCTCCTAACGCTCGCACGCTCACTTGCTCATTCCTCTCACTCCTTCTCTTCCTTCCCAACGCACAGGTGATTGAAACATTGATGGAAGGAGCTAATCTCACTGAATCACAAACAAGTCAAGCATTGAGTGATTTAATTGAAGGAGCAGAACCAGCTCAAATGGCTGCATTTCTTGTACTACTGAGAGCCAAGGGAGAAACACCAGAAGAAATAGCTGGACTTGCCAAAGCAATGCTAGATCGATGCATCAGAGTGGATGTAGATGGCCTGGATGTTTTAGATATTGTTGGTACTGGAGGTGACGGCATTGGATCAGTCAATATATCGACAGGAGCTACGGTTATTGCTGCAGCTGCAGGAGCCAAAGTAGCCAAACATGGCAATAGATCAGTGTCCAGTCTGTGTGGTAGTGCAGATGTTGTAGAGGCACTAGGTGTATCAGTTGAATTAGGACCAGATGGTATCAGTAAGTGTATCAGAGAGGCAGGTATTGGTTTCATGTTTGCCCCCAGGTTCCACCCAGCCATGAAGGCAGTCGTTCCAGTTCGGAAGGCACTCAGGGTGCGCACGGCATTCAATATGTTGGGGCCCATGTTGAACCCTGCACATGCATCATATGGCCTGATAGGGGTGTACTCTACCTCTATATCAAACTTAATGGCAGATGCATTGCAAAGACTAGGTACAAAGAGAGCACTGATTGTCCACTCCATGGGAATGGATGAACTGACTCCTCTTGGTCCGGCTGATGTTGTGGAAGTAGATTGCACAGGTATGAGAAAAGCCTACCAAATTAGTCCTAAAGATTTTGGTATTCCTTCATGTACTGTAGAAGATCTCAAGGGAGGAGATGCAACATTGAATGCTAGGATATTGATGGACGTATTTGGAGGAGAGAGAGGGGCAGTAGCTGATGCACTTAATTTGAATGCAGGAGTGGCATTGGCAGCTGCAGAAGTGGCGGCCAATCCAAAGGAGGGTGTGGCACTGGCTCAAGAGATACAGAGAAGCGGTAAGGCGGGAGATGTTATGCGTAAGTGGATTCAAGTTAGTCAAGAAGCTGCCTCTCAAGGCTTGTAATTGTTGTTGGCAAGACATTGTATTGGATTAAAATCAAGACATTGTATTGGATTAAAATTACATACTTGGAAGGAGGACTACACGCAGCCATCCCAGCCTCCTGGGCATGGGTGGGCTCCTTTGGGGTGAGCAAAGGTTGGTGGTTTGGGTTACTTTAGCGCATTCTCCCACACAGTAACTGATCGATGATAAGAATAACATCCAACTACTACGTAGACACCCCTTGCCTTTTATCTCACATGGAGGTGGTTAGACATATGATTGGTATTAATATCAAGTAAAAAATCCCCCCCACTTCAATTCTCTTCTCTTCTTTCATCTATCTATCTATCTATCTATCTATCTATCTATCTATCTATCTATCTATCTATCTATGCATTGGTCTTTGGCAGTCATCACAGATGTATTCCTCCATACCATCCAATTCTTCCATTGTTTTATTTATACATCGGGGGTGATACCACTCACCACAAGCATTGCAGTGCACCATCCATATGTCTGGATTTTCGGGCAGCTTACAGGAGCAGTAGACATTGACCTTTTCTGGGGAAAACTTCTTTGTTTTAACCATATATTTCCATCGACAGTAATAATCTATTGAGGTTAATGTGTCTAGGTTCAGGTAATCTTCATATGAGTGTACATAGCATAGCCCCATCACCGTGTCACTGTGAATAAGATCGCTATGATCACTTTCAAACAACTCTTGCTTGCCATGGTATACTTTCCTTCCACCTTCAATAGCTTGATCATCTGGCCTATAAAACCAGTAAATTTTTAACTGATGGCCTCCATGAGCTTTGCCAGGCCTGATAGTTGTTAATCGCCCAATGAAAGGTAGCTTTTCAGAGCTCTGGACAAAGACAGAGTCGCCCACTGCATACGGTTGGTATTGCACGGAGGAGACGGTGAGCAAATTGGTTAGTTGGTGGAAAACGTGTGACAAAGAAGCCTGTTGATAGATACAATCCAAGTTACCTTTAAACTCCTGTCCTTGCTTGATAAAGCTATTCACCGGCATTGGAGAATACCCGAGAAATCACAAAAAAGATTTCAAAATCTCTGTTCCTTTCCCTGTTCAATTGGTGTTTTGACTACTGAAAGATAACTGTATATAGTTGGTGTATCCAATCAGTTACTAATTGATTAGTAACCGGTACACGTATTTGCTGCCATTTTCTTCCATTCGGAAGGTTGGAAGGCACCGTCCTAGTCTCTATGTCCAAACGTGCTTGTGTGACAGCTCTTACATACATGCTGCCTCTAAGTTCGTATCTACAAATACGAGTCATTCATTAACTTAATACATTACCTGATAGAATGTCGTCATTGTCACTACCAGCCTAAAATAAATATAAACACAAATACTTGTCTTCTCCACTCATTTCTTTCTTACTCCTCTCACCAGCGGCGTCGACAGTCTGCACACATAAACTTATTAGTGGCAGTCAACTCCTTCATTGGCTTCCCTAAACATTGGGGATGAAACCATTCCTCACACTTCTCACACATTATCATTTCTAAATCTGGATTGTAGGGCATTTCACAGTAACAAAATACTGCTACACTATCAGGTTTGAATATCTTCCTTGATGGTGAATAGAAAAATCGACTGTAATAGGTGTGTTCTGGAATGGTCTTCAATTCCATGTATTGCTCCAGGGTCAACACTTTGCAATGACCTATTATTGTGGATGAATCTATTGTATCTATATGATCAGACTGCGATGTCCAAAGGGGTGAGAGAGATAAGTCTATACACACACAAAGGATGATTCCCAAGAAAAGTATCAAAGCACTCACCGACAAGACTTCTTTTTCACCATGATACATTTTACATCCACCATGCACCTCAGTGGGTCTATAGTACCATGCAACTGTTACTAAGTAAGAGTCCTCCTCATCAGGGTCTAGAGCTATATGTTGCACGTTGCCCAAGTATGCTGGTTTCGTTTCACTCTTTATCGTGATGCTGTCGCCCAGTTTGATCTCAATGTTCTGATCGAGAAAGAAGGATTCTAGACTTTCAGTGCCCACCATTCTTAATCTTGTGGTGCACAGAGAAAGCTATAGTTTGTAGTTATAGTATTAGGAGGTTTTGGGGTTGAGTTTTTTGATATTCACAGATCAATGAAATGGTGCCAGACTGCTGCTTGTAAATACATTGGACAGACCATTCATGTTGTATTACCTCTCAATATACTTCCAAGATTAGAGAAAGTTTGAAAATTTAGCGTCATATGCGTTATGAACGCTGAGTGAGCTCACTGAGTATAGGTTGTCTCGGAGCAGTGAGCTCCAGCTGTGCACTTTTTTTTTTTTTTTTGAAAAGAACACCTGCTCCATAGGCCCAAAATTAATCTTCTAATTATTGGTTGCATTGTGATCAAAATCAGTCACCGAAGAAAACCTGCTCTCATACCAAAATGGCCGATTCTCAAACCTCATCACCATGCAAGATTGATCAGACTGCCTTGTTGAAAATAGTTCTACACTCAGCCAAGTACATAGACTCTGCTGTGAATGGCATATTAATAGGACGCACCAGTGACGACACAGACACCTCACCACCCAACTCACCTCGGTCGTCGCCAGCAGCAGTGCACGTCTATGACGCAATTCCTCTGTCGCATAGCCACGTCTCCCTCAGTCCCCTTTTTGAACTCTTCCTGCCTCAAATAGAGGCTATATTGGCAGATATCCCTCAAAAGCTAGAAATAGTAGGATATTATCAGTGCAATGAGAATTTAGATCAGGTAGATTTACCCTTATTTGCCAAGAAATATGGAGATAAATTGGAGGCATTGTATGGCCGTAAGAAGGTCATAGCTGTCCTTGATGGGCCCCGTCTACAAGGTGCTATAGAGAAGAAGGATACAAAGCATCCTGTTGTACAAATGTATCTAAAATCAGGTGCTAAGGGATGGACGCGTCTGTCCTCATCAACACTGGGTGGAGGGTTCGACTGTCCGACTGTTGGTGTTGCAGACTTGATCGAAAGTTATCTGCAAGAAGGGAGGCATATGCAACTGGTCGATTATGAAGATCATACTAATGATGTCTCTAAAGACTGGCGTAATTCAACACTATTACAATAACAAAGAAATAACATCATTTAAAAGAAAAGAATGATAGTACTTACTCTCTCTCTCAAAAAAAACAACAAAACAGGCATATATATTCAATTATCATCACTCACTCGTCACTCTCCAACTACATTTCATCACAGTTCTTCATCTCTGGGGTAGCTTCCCAGTACTCTAACAAATGGAGCAATCTCTTGCAGATGACGTAATGCATTCTGAGCCTTCTCATCAGCCAAAGTTCCAATAAAGTCAATATAAAACAGATAATTGAATAGCTTATGTCCATCTCCATCTCCATTCCCTTCATTAACAATCAATGGATCAGTCCTCATTGGACGGGACTCTATCTTTGTCAAGTTGATATCTCTCAGAGCAAACACAGACAACGCCTTGAACAGCATTCCAGGTCCTTCTTGCAGACTAAACACAATGGAAGTCTTGTGTTCATTGGAGTTCCTAGCAGCATCAGCACTGACCAATGGATCTCTAGATAGAACAATGAAACGGGTAATATTGTCTTTGAAATCCTGAATACCTTCATCTAAGATCTCCATACCATATAATTCACCAGCTCTTCTACTAGCAACTGCAGCTGCATCCTTCCAACCCTTTTCTGATATTTCCTTGGCTGCCCCGGCAGTATCATCCACTGCTTCTTTGACTACACCTGGGCCCATCTTCCTCAAGTAACCATCTGTTTGAGCTAGAGCTTGAGGGTGAGACATGACTCTACGAATATCAGACTTCTTGGTGCCAGGAAGAGCCAACAGACAGTGATTGACCTTGACAGTCACCTCTCCGACAATGTGAAGGTTGTAGCGGAGTAATAAATCATAGACAGTATGGATACTTCCACCAAGAGAGTTTTCAATTGGTAACACAGCACGTTCAGCCATCCATTGTGTAAGTGCCTGGAAGGCTGTTTCAAATTCAGCACAAGGAAGAGGCTCAGCATCAGGGCAAGCTTTCAGGGCGGCTCCTTCACTATAAGCTCCAGGGACACCTTGATAAGCACATCTGGCTGATGTCTTGACATATTCACTGCCAGATGAAGAATTGGTGGCATTGGGGATCATATTGGAGGTGATCACTGTAGGAGAAGCAAGCTTGGGAAGGGAGGAGGAGGCGGAGAGGCGGGCGTTGCAAGCTGCTGTCTTTCCCCCTCCTCTGTTGGCTGCAGAGATGGTGAGATGAGCCAATCTTACTTTGGTTGCCTGGAATTTGGGGCGTGAAAGTTGATGAAGGACATCCATGCATCTAGTTTGTTGTGTTGATAGAGCAGTTTGATTCATTTCGGCAAGAAATACAACTGAGAAATGATTGATTTCAGAAAAACGATGATTCGTATGGGTTTACGATGTAGAAGATAATTTATTCTTATTAATATCTTTATTGGATTGATTGAATATTTGCAACGATTTATTTGCTTAGATCACAGTGGTCTGGCTTAAAACCAAGGATGGGAAGGATGCTCGAGCTCGTAATGTCGCCAGCTGGCAAAAGCTGCTTAAGACTTCCAAAGCTGCGAAATAGCACTTGTGGTATCTTTCATTAGTATATTGGACATCATCTACACCACGGTTTAAGATCGGTTCTATCATCGAGAGGTATCCCTTGCACATTCTGTTTTTTCAAGGGCATAAAATGCATCTGCATCTCGTTGCAGGCTCACAAGGCCTCAAGGTACTCCGTAATTTGGGAAGATCACCTAATTTGAAAGGAAATGACATATTGAGATGTGCAACCAGTAAACAACCTCGAGTTGTGAATCCCATCACCAAAAAAACTGCCACTGTTTTCAGGTATGTTTTGCACTTTTCTCTCCATCCTTTCTACTCCCACCCCTATACCCCGATAGTTAATAGCTAACCCACCGTCTCACGCTTTTCCAAACAGGAAATGCATCGTTACCAAGTCTACTAGCAACCCCAATGCGGAGTCGTCGACTGCACCTACTGACGACGAGTCTGCAGTGGTGACATCGTCTTACGATAGTGATGAAGACAACCCTGAATTGCACCCACTGACAGAGGCCCTTGACAGAGCTGCTAGACGCAGAGATGACGCAACTGGAATTAGAGAAGCATTAGAAGCAGAAGCCCAGGAAGTAGCTCAGCTTGCTGTCAATGCTGAAAATGCCCTCAACACAGCAAAGAAGCAGGTGGAGGAGGCTGAACTTGAGTTAGCAGCAGCAAATGCATCTGTGTTGAAGCTCGAAGACTCTGTAATTGATATCACGCAGAGGATGAGAGAACGCCAGCAACAACAGCAACAACAGAAGTCTGCTATAGAGTCCATGTCTTCAGTTGATGGAGGATACTCCAGCTCTAACGAAGCTTCAGATGGGGAAGAGGGAGAGAAGATGCCAACAAAGGTACCAACCCTAGAGGATAGACTTTGGGATAAGTCACAACAATTGGGTGCAGCATCTGCTAGAGTTAAGGAATTAGAGGGTCAGATTGTTATGTTGCAGGCTAAACTTTTTGTTGCTCAACAGACGTATGACAAGGCTGATAGTATTGCGGCAGCTGCAATGGAGGCTGCTGAAGAGGCGGTCAAGGATGAGATGGAATGCATCACTGTGTTTAAAGAGACTGAGAGTGCACTGACCAAGGCTATTGAAGATATCAAGAATTTGTATGATACTTCAGAGAGAAGAGAGGAGGAGTTTGATAAGAAGGCTGCTGCCCAACGATCTATCGATGCTGGTGGTGTTGCCACTGCATCTATTGATGAAGTACTGAAAAAGGAGGAAAAGACATATAATTTTGAAGAAGATTCAGAGGATGAGGACGGTCAGTTAATATATGGAAGGAAGAGAGAAAACAAGCTGTCCTTGAAAAGAATGGCAAGGCAGCTCACTGTCACAGCAGCTCGCCGTCCAATGGCAACTACTGGAGTTGTTGCGTTGGCGTGTGTAGCAGCCTTTGTCTTGCATCAGCAGGGTGTCTTTACAGCAATAGCATCTGTAGCCCACACTACCACTGCCACTGTTGCCAAGTTGTGGGCTGTAGCAGTAGAGCTCTTCAAAGGCCTTCCTTGGCCTCACGTTCACGAATCAGAGGCAGGATTATTGGCAACTATTTGGCTCCTCTTAGCCAGTGTTTTGACAGTACCATTGATATGCAAGATGCCAGGTGGATCCCCTGTCTTGGGCTTCTTAGCTGGAGGTGCTCTTATTGGTCCATATGCACTGGGAATCATCCAAGATGTGGAGAGTATTCGTCACTTGGCTGAATTAGGAGTGGTCTTTCTTCTTTTCAACATTGGACTTGAGCTGAGTTTTGATAGATTGAGGTCAATGGGGAAGTTTGTCTTTGGTATGGGTACTGCACAAGTGGTACTGACACTAGCTGCAGTAGCCTATACTGCACTAGGGCTGACAGGAGGTGCGGTAGGAGGACCAGGAGCTATTATATTGGGAGGTGGTCTGGCATTATCTACAACAGCAGTGGGCATGCAGGTGTTGCAGGATCGTGGTGAGACTGGGTCCCGACATGGTCGGGCTGCCTTTAGCGTACTCTTGTTGCAAGATTTAGCCGTGGTGGTACTGTTAATGTTGGTTCCACTGCTGGCTCCTTCCCCAGATGGTAGTACTGCTGGTTTAGCAGAGATTGCCAAGGCCATTGGATTTGCATCTCTTAAAGCTGTAGGTTGTATGGTTGCTATTGTTGTGGCTGGTAGAACTCTCCTGCAACCATTATATCGCCGTGTTGCTGATACTAAGAATGCCGATGTATTTGCTGCCCTCACTCTCCTTGTTGTCTTGGGTACATCATTTCTGACACAAATAGCAGGTCTCAGTTTGGCACTGGGGGCATTCCTGGCTGGATTGCTGCTAGCAGAGACTGAATATCATATTCAGGTGGAAAGTGACATTGCTCCTTACAAAGGATTGTTAATGGGCTTATTCTTCATGACTGTGGGGATGGAGTTCAGTGTTGGCCTGCTGATTGCTAAGTTCAAGACTGTGATTGCAGCTACTGTCTTATTGATTGTTGGTAAGGTTGCTATTATGACTGCTGTTGGCCAGGCATTTGGACTATCTCTGGTACAAAGTCTGAGATCAGGGTTGTTATTGTCCCCTGGTGGAGAGTTTGCTTTTGTATTGTTTGGTGAGGCAATGGCAAGAGGTATCATGGGGGGTTCCTTGGTGAGGGAATTGTTCCTGGTCGTAGCTCTGTCCATGGCCCTGACACCATTCTTGGCTGAATTTGGCAGCAAGATTGCCCGTATGTTTGAAAAGAGTGATTTGGGGACATTACAACCCAAGGAAGGAGAAATGTCTGGTATGAGTGGACACGTGATCATCGCTGGATTTGGTAGGGTGGGCAGATTGATTGCTCAAATGTTGAGTGAGCAGCTTATTCCATTTGTTGCTCTTGATAGTTCTATAGGTAGAGTACAAGAAGGTAAAGCTCTGGATCTACCAGTCTACTTTGGAGATGCTGGTTCTGCAGCAGTGTTGCATGCTATTGGAGCAGATCGTGCAGCATGTGCAATCATCACACTTGACACTCCAGGGTCCAACTACCGCTCAGTGTATGCCATGCATAAACACTTCCCTCATGTCAAGACATTTGTGAGAGCTAGGGATATTGATAGTGCTATTATGTTGGAGAGGGCAGGGGCTACGGCTGTGGTTCCTGAGACATTGGAGCCTAGTTTACAACTTGGTGCTGCAGTGCTGAGTGAATTTGATTTGCCTGAGGATGAGGTGGCTGATGTCATTAGATCCTTTAGGAAGAGTCACTTGGCAGAGCTGCAGTATTTGGCCCAAGTAAGTGGGACATCATTGGGGTATGGTACATCAAGGGAAAAGGGATCAGATAATAATACAGATAGTGCAGGGGATGAAGGTGTGGAGAGTAGTAGTAATGGGAAGATTTCAGGGGCTGCTGAGGTTGCTCCAGCATGATTGACTGTATTGCATGTATAATGATAATGATGATGTATTTATTATATGTAGACAAGACCTCTCATATTATGATTACTAGCACGAATTTGTTTAAAATAGATACAGCAATGGCAAGTAGTAATTATAAAGTGAGATGGATTGTTGATTATTGTCGATGGTGGCTCAACGATGGTCGTCGTCGGTTTGAAAAAGAGGAGAATTCTGGCAAATCGCTTGGTAAATTTTAACCTATCATCTTTCTACAACTGATTAACCTGGTATTAACATCATCACATCCCCAATGGCGTTTCCTGGCACGTCTTTAACTTGATCTTTTTCGTCATCTTTTGAATCACCAAGACAAGCCATTGGGCGTTGACACACGATGCCTGTGTATACTCTAAGGTATAGTGGCATGTCGTTACACGCACGGATGGGATAAATACAGTTTCCTGTCACGCATCAGTGATCTCCCACCACTCCCACCGTCCTCTTCCCCTCCCCACAGAGATATACCAGTGGAGTTTCCATACGATGCCTACCCATGCCAGCTGGATTACATGGACAAGGTCATAGAAGCTCTCCAAACCAGTGAATATGCATTGCTAGAATCTCCAACCGGAACAGGCAAGACACTCTGTCTTCTATGTGCCACACTTGCATGGAGAGAATGGAAGAAATCCCAAGCAGCAGTTGAAACTAGGATTAGAGAAAGACAACGAGGTGATAGCTTTGCAAAAGACTTCTCTGCAGGATTAGCTCAGGCTCAAGCTGAGAAGGCAGCAGCAGCAGCATCAGAAGAACAAGGCAGCACCAATCAATCAATCCCCACCATTGTCTATTCATCTCGTACTCACAGCCAGCTGGCACAAGTCATGAAGGAACTAAAATCAACCAATTACCAACCAAGAACAGCAGTACTAGGGTCACGTCAGCAAACCTGTCAACACCCAGTTGTGTCTGCTATGGAGTCCGCTGCTGCAGTCAACAGTGCATGTCAGTCTCTCACATCAAAGAGGAGTTGTAAATGGCATTATGGAGTGGAGAGGTTCATGAAGACCCACCGCGATATCAACACTCAGGTGATGGATATTGAAGATATCATCAAGTTTGGTAATAGTAAGACATTATGTCCTTACTATCTATCCAGGGAGATGGCTAAGAATGCTGATATTGTCTTTATGCCTTATAATTATCTTATCGATACAAGATATAGAGGAGGTGTGGATCTTCAAGGACATCCAGCTATTCTAATATTTGATGAAGCTCATAATGTGGAGGGGGTGTGCTCTCAAGTTGCATCATTTGATTTGAGCGCGTCAGTCTTGGCAGGTAGTATCGAGGAGATTGGTACTGCAATAGAATTGGCAGTAGCAAAATCGGAATCAGATCTCGGTGCATCGCATAGTATTAATCCCAAGTATGGTGGTGGTGAAGAAGTAGGAAATTCATTCTTAAAGCTTGCCAGAGATCTACATAAGTTACAATTGGTGCTTCAAGCGTTGGAGAGGGAGATAGCTGCAATACCAGTCACTGTTGACAAGCCATTCACAGCTCCAGGTTCGTATTTATTTGACCTCTTCTCAAAGATCAATCTAAAAAAGGATACATTTCTAGCTCTGGAAATGATGCTGAGTCAGGCTCTGACTGTCCTCTCTGCTGATGCTGTGGAGAATGGACGCAAGGTTGGAGCAAGAGTGAGCACATATAGATTATCAGCTCTAGCAGAGTCTCTCAAGCTTGCATTTGCGGTAGATACTAATGAAAAACAGTTAGGATACAGAGTCCACCTACACATGGAGAAATCACGTGGAGATAGATTACTACCAACCCTATCATTCTGGTGCTTTGATCCAGGTCAGGCATTCTCTCAAATCATAGAAACCATGAACATCCATTCTATATTGCTCACATCAGGAACACTATCACCTTTGAATAGCTTTGCTCAGGAACTTGGCCTCCCTTTCCATGTGCGTCTAGAAAACCCCCATGTCATTGATGAGAAGCAGGTATGGATAGGGGTGGTCCCATATGGACCTAGTGGGGTCAGACTGAACTCTAGCTACCAAACAAGGGAGGATAAGAGGTACAAGGAAGACCTTGGCAATGCTATTGTTAATTTTGCTAGAATTATACCTGATGGTATACTAGTGTTCTTTCCATCATACGCAGTGATGAAGTCTTGTACTGATTCTTGGAAACAGCCTAGAGTGGTTGCCAGTGCTGGTCCATGTGTGTGGGACAGTATAAGTGCACATAAACCCATAGTGATGGAACCTAGGGAAACTTCTCAATTTCCCCAGGCAGCTAAGGATTTCCAATCTAAAGTGAACGGTCCAATGAAGGGGGCTGTGTTGTTTGCAGTGTGTCGTGGAAAGGCGAGCGAAGGTATTGATTTCTCTGATAATGCTGGTAGAGCTGTGATTATAACCGGTATTCCGTATGCTACTAAGACTGATGCAAAGGTGAAGATTAAGCAGGATGTGTTGAACTCATTGTTGCGTATGGGCCACAAGAGACCTCCTCCTCAAATTGGATACATCAGCAGCAGTAGTGCTGGCGGCGGCGGCGGCGGCGGTGGTAGTCATGCAGAGTCTTCTCGTCTCAGTGGAGATGAGTGGTACGTTCAACAAGCATTGAGAGCAGTGAATCAAGCAATGGGAAGAGTCATCAGACACAAAAATGATTATGGCGCTATTATATTATGTGATGAGAGACTGGGTGCTGATGGTATCAAACGCCACATGTCCAAATGGTTAAGAGGACAAGTTGTGAAGAATAACACGTATGGTGAAGCTGTATCTTCCTTGGCTACATTCTTTAAGAGAAATTGTAGTACTTTTGATAATGTAGGAGGGAGAGGAGGAGGACAAATTGCTGTGCCAGGTGGACCATCACTGTCATCAGGTGAAGGACGTTCTATGAACAATCCATTCCAACAAGTTGCTGCTGGTAGAGCCAATACAACTAGAGGAGGTGGAGGGTCTAATACTACTACTGCCCAGGCTAGATCTTTATTGCAGTCAGTACCATTAGCAATAGATATGGTCGGTATCACTGATGATTTGTTGGGAATAGGAACACAAAGCACTATTGGCGGTAGAGGCGGTGGGGGTGGTAATAATTATAGTCGTAATAATAGCGCAGCTAGTAGCAGTCATCGTCTTCATAATCATAATTGTGAAGATGATAATTTACTGGAAATGTTAGGTGATGGAGGCAGAGGGAATAATGCTATTACTGCTAATAATAATAATATCAGTACTGCTGGCCAACCTAGCCAAATAACCAGTCTGAAACCTTGGGAACGACAGATGTATAATAATAACCCATTGTTGACACGACCCAAGATGACTGGCGTTGGTAATGGGAGCAGTGCATTCTCAAGAAATACTATTGGTGGGCCTCAAGTAGCACCTACAACTGCAGCAACAATTGGCCCGGTTCATCTGGTGAAGCGTCACCAAGATAAGAAGGGCAAACAGCCATTAGTCGATAATGGTAAATTGGCATCAGCATCAGCTCCTGTATCTTCAGAGGAAGTGAAGAGACAAAGACAGGCAGAGAAGCAGGAAAAGTCACTTCAATTGCTAAAAATGTTGAAAGAAGGCCTGCCAAGTGCAGATCATCAAGCGGTGTTGGCCAGTTTGAAAAAATTTAGAAACGAGAATGATAGGGCCAGTTTATTGAATACTGTGCAGCCATTATTCAAGAAACCTGGTAGAGAGGCATTATGGGAGAAGTTTCAGTCAATATTCTCCAAGGAAGCTGATACGACAACAGCAGCAGCAGGTGGTGGAGGTATCAAGGGTCAACAAACTAGACCTGGGTGTTGTGTATGTAAGAATGGTATTGTGGATGCACCTTGTGAAGCAGCATGTGGTCATGTTGCATGTTACTCATGCTGGCTGAAAGTATACAAATGCCCAACATGCAATCATGTGGTGACAAAAAAGAATCTCATCAAGAAGATATTTACCTAATGATGTAATGTAAACATGTAGTTATACAAAGTCAGTCTTCACTTGATATTATTATTATTATTATTATTACACGCTGATTCAGATATTCCTTTTGCATTCAATCAATAAATCAATCAATATTTAGGCATCAGTGATACATCCTTGACTAGCTGATTCCACACACTTGATATACTTATACAAAGTGCCAGATGTTGCCTTCAATGGAGGAGCTTTCCATTCAGCTTTACGTGCAGCCCACTCCTCATCAGACACACCCACCACATCCATTGCCTTCTTCTCAGCATCAATAACAATAGTATCCCCATCCTTCACCAGAGCTATGGGCCCTCCAACCTGGGCTTCTGGACATACATGACCGATAACAAATCCGTGAGATCCTCCAGAGAATCTTCCGTCAGTAATCAAGGCACATTCTTGGCCCAGACCAGCACCCATGATGGCTGAGGTTGGGGTGAGCATTTCAGGCATACCGGGACCTCCCTTGGGACCTTCGTATCTAATGACAACAACTGTTCCCTTGAATTGATCTTGATTCATAGAGAGAGCCTCCAACATGTCTTCCTCACAATCAAAGCAGAGAGCTTTACCCTCAAATCTAAGTCCCTCTTTACCGGTAATCTTGCCCACAGAGCCCTCTGGAGACAAGTTTCCATACAATATCTGAAGATGCCCACTACTCTTGATTGGCTTGTCCAAAGGTAAAATAACATCTTGCCCAGCCTTCAGTGATGGGCACACTGCCAAGTTTTCAGCCATAGTCTTCCCAGTGACAGTCATGCAACTACCATCAATCAAGTTGTGCTCTAATAGATACTTCATCACGGCAGGAGTCCCCCCTACTGTATGAATATCTTCCATCACATACTTTCCACTTGGCTTGAGATCAGCAATGAATGGAATGCGATCAGATACACGCTGGAAATCGTCTAAAGTAAGATCTAATCCACAAGATTTAGCCATTGCAATCAAGTGCAGCACTGCATTAGTAGATCCACCAGTTGCCATCACCACCACCATTGCATTCTCAAATGCAGCTCTGCTCATAATATCCCTTGGCTTGATATCCTTCTTCATCAGTTCTAGAATGTATCTTGCTGCCAGCCTACATTCCACACGTTTCAATGGATCCTCTGCTGGAGTGGAAGAACTATAAGGGAGCGACATACCCAGTGCTTCAATTGAAGAAGCCATGGTGTTGGCCGTGTACATACCGCCACATGCTCCAGCACCTGGGCAAGAGTTGCGCACAATGTCCTGGCGTTCTTCTTCTGTGATGAGATCAGCTGCGAAACCTCCGTAACTCTGGAAGGCAGATACGATATCCAATGTTTCTCCAGCAGTGCTGTGTCCTGGTTTGATGGTACCGCCATAGATCATCATTGAAGGTCTGTTGAGGCGTGCCATTGCCATGAGGGTGCCAGGCATGTTTTTATCACAACCTGGCAGAGAGATGTTGGCATCGTACCATTGGGCAGACATGACAGTTTCTATGGAGTCTGCAATGAGGTCACGTGATTGGAGAGAGTAACTCATACCGTCGGTGCCCATACTGATGCCATCACTGACACCAATGGTGTTGAATCTAAAACCAACCATGCCTACATCTTGAACACCGAGTTTGACTTCGAGGGCGAGGTCGTTGAGGTGCATGTTGCATGTGTTTCCTTCCCACCATACTGATGAGATACCGATCTGTTTACTTGTGCGTGTGTGAAAGAGGATGGGGGGGAGTAAGGGTTAGAGGAGGAGGAAGAAAAGATGGGAGAATGGTCTCTTTGTCTGCAACTGTGTTGTGTGTCGATCACTCAATGGAATGCAGTTGCGAGCAAAATTCCGTATGTCATCCATCAAAAGATGAATTCAAAGTACGTGAATAGTCTGGCATATAAATAAGCACTCACCTGTGGTTTACTCATATCTTCTGGTGTCAGTCCTGTGCCATAAAGCATGGCTTGAGATGCACCTTGAGCTTTAGGTTGGGTGATTCGACTAGAGAACTTGTTCAGACCTGTAGGAACCTCAGGGTTTGTTGATCCGGCACCTTGCTTCAAAACCTCTTCCACAGCAGCCATCACCTTGGTGTGGCGGAGATGGGGATGTCTGCCATTACTGGCCCTTTGGTGGCCCAACTTTCTGTTGCTGTTCGACAGTGTTGATGTCTGCATCGTAACGAGCAATAAATTTCCGAGAAGTGCTTTGAATCTAAGGAAGGCATCGGTTTTTGGCAAACCCAGAGATGTCATCGCCGGCAATGTTTTTGAAGTGACGGGTGTGTGTCAAAGTGCATTGAAAAGAGCCAGTCTACGATTTCCAATGTCCAGATCACTCCATTAATGCATACAAAAAGTATCACATCAGCGCTTTCAATAATTATAATTCAGAACCGTGTCGTAGTCTGAAAGCAATTGAGGATGTTTACATTTTCCTTGGGTGCCCAAAATTTCACCCAGTAAGCTATTTATTCTTTCTGGATTGTGTACAACCAATCAGTGATACAATGAAGAATCTGGATCTCGAAAATGGTGTTAATACCGTGCAGGCACTGAACAAAATCGTCAATTTTCTCCATTCCGAGGGTTTACACTCAGCTGAGACTGCCTTGTTGAGAGAGATCGAGGGCAAGTTCCCCGACAGCAGCTCCCCTCGATCCAGCGCACTAGATAGATCACCATGCAGCACTCCTTCCCCCGTCAGTAACTCTGCCCCCATTGTCCCCGACCTCTGTCCGGCCCCAAGCACCTCTGCCTCCGCCAGCGCAGAACAAGTTGTCCAAGCCTGGAAAGCCACCAGCAAATCCACCACTCCAGTTGGTTCTCCCAGAAGAAATAGTTTCAATGCTTCCACCAGTCCCAAAGACGATGAATACCTTGACGATGATGATCCTGGTTTCTGGAGACTCGATGTTGCTGGTCAGGAGGCAGCTCTCGGTTTTGAAATGGCAACACGTCCTCTGACTGCCAGCCCTTCTGGAAGTAGTATAGGAAGACCAGGTGCTCACTCACGTCAAAGCTCATTAGGAGGTGTCTACACTAACAATGTATCATGGCACAATGTTTCCCCTCACTCCCCATACCATCACCATCACAACAGATCATCAACAGATGGTGGTGGTGGTGGTGGTGGGAATACAGCCTACTTTGCTCCCATATCATCATCACAACAACTACATAAACCTACCACTACCAATAATCATCATCAAAAACAATATAATGTACATGGTTCATCTGAATTTGATAGTTTCAATCTACCTCAGAGACTACCTTCATCTTCGTCAGGCCGAGGTGCAGATGCAGCTACCAGACCGCAGCAACGTCAAACTGCAGAGTGGGTTGCTAATAGTATGGGGACTGAATTATATAAATCTTTATTGCAACATTTAGATAAGTCGCCATCATCTGGTATTGCTGATGGTACTACTAGTACTAGTAAAATAGAAATAGCAGCAGCAGGATCTAGTACTGTACAACACCATCGTATCAGCAGCACACCTCCAGCTGCCATTCATACAACTACTGGTCCTCATATAGGGATGCCCTCCTCCTCCTCCTCCTCCCTCCATCATCATCATCATCACCATCAATTGAGTCGTGTATCATCATTGAGTGAATCTATACTACAAGATGCATCATGTATAGAAGAAGATGAAGACGAAAATGATGATGCTGCTGCTGCCCTCCCTAGTGCCAGTAAAGGAGCAACTCCATTATCAATACAGACCAATGATTCTCATAGAGCAGTGTGTGGAAGTCCCGGCAGCAGGCATCTTGGTGGAGGAAGAAGGAGAGGAGGAGGAGGAGGAGGAGGAGGAGGGGGAGGAGGGGGAGGGG
>Ga0114919_10000826_pt1 | contig 24621 bp, 24 predicted proteins | sample BlataG_FD_88682 | JGI IMG/M metagenome (GOLD analysis project Ga0114919, IMG submission 88682) | Deep subsurface microbial communities from Black Sea to uncover new lineages of life (NeLLi) - Black_00105 metaG | ecosystem: Environmental > Aquatic > Marine > Oceanic > Sediment | place: Atlantic... | reverse complement strand
TAGCTAATACCAGCTTCAACGATCGTAGCCCTCCAGAAGTTCGAGAGGAAGCGGTACTCTCCAAAGAAGTTATCTATTGCGAACATACCAGTCCATGTAGCGCACCAAACTCACTAAGGACAACAATAGGGTACTCAGCGCAGCTAGTAGGAGTTTCGTAGACGCGCACACTATCTAATCTAATAACTCTCTTCGCCTCACGTGATATATAGTGATCAGATAGAAGCTTTACAAACACTGTGTAGAGCATAAACGCCATGTTCTCAGCAGTAGGATTACCCTCCATTGTGAAGATGCGTTCCTCTCCTTCTTTCTTCAAAACGCTAACAAGAGGGTCCTTCATATTGAGTATGAACGCATGGTCCAAATAGTCATCGATCCATGATTCGCAGAGATCTTTTATCACTCCAAAGTCTTCAACAAACCCTTCCTCACTCATCTCCATAGCAGAAAGGGTTATGAAGCAGCGGTAGGTATGCCCATGAAGATGTGCACACTTGCCATCGTAGCCAAGTAACCTGTGACCAGTATCAAACACTATCTCCTTAGTCACAGAAGTAGAACCAACTCGTGCAGGCATACTGACTGCCTCTCCCTCAGGCGCCCAACTCCCTATAGCTTTTAATTCATCACTGATCACGTCTAGCTCCTTCCATAAGGTGGGTAAGTTCACTTCGAAGATACAGACAGGTTTTTGGGGGTAGTTTATCGATTTCTCCATCGAGAAAGTCTTCGATAGACTCCCGAGCATCCGGCGAAACACGCTCTCTAAGTGCCTCAAACAGCTCAGAAACCTCTATCATTTCGAAGGAGGGGTCTGCTTTACCTATCAGACTTGAGAACGGTTCACGGAAGCCTGGAGGAACCTCATCAAGGCTCTTCTTACGCGCCCAAGGATGTACAAGCACCTCGATCTCCTCAATCTCTCCAGCACCATTTCTCGTCTCAACCACCCTTGTCAGTCCCTTCGCCTTTGCTCTCTGGAACTTGTAGGTAAGATAGTTGTTGACACGAAGAGGAAGCATGTCAGCAAACGGTTTCCCAAGAGGAGTTGGTCCTTCTCTCCTCAGCATATCTACAACCCATATTTGTAGGTTAGTAATGAGCTCTAGATCCTCCCACCCGAACGAGTTCACAACACTCTTCCGGCAGTAGGGGTAGATCAACTGAAGTATTTCTCCTACAACAGCTGGGTCCAGCTCATAACGCATCTTCGGTTGGCCTGTCCGCTTCCCTTTGTAGTACCTCACAGGCTCTCCCTTCTTATGTCTCACATCACCAGCCTTGTGTAGGAGTTTCCTTCCCCCACCTTTTCCTGTGTAGATATCTCGAGCGTAGTACTCAGTTGTCTTGTACCGCTCGATCGTAGGTTCGTCTATACAAGCCTCATATGCCAGCTCGTTCAGACGGAGCTTCTTAGCCTCGTGCCTTACCATATTGGACTCCCTCCTATTTACTTTCCAAATCAGCTCTTTCCTTCTCTGTGAGAGTTAGTAGCCCCCACTAAAGGTCTAGTATCTTATCTATCCATTTACAGTCCACCAGCGATCTTGAGATGAGAGCCGGTCATATATTCACATTCCATTAGAAATCTCACTGCTTGATAAAGTTCGTATATCATACCAATTCTCTTTAGAGGAATGGCCTTAATTATCTCCTGACGAATTTCCTCTGGGATTCTATATGTCAATCCACCATTAAAGTACCCTGCCCTAATACTGTTGCATCTTATGCCGTAGCGAGCATTTTCCATAGCAACCTGTTCTACTATCCGTTCACCCATAGCTTTGCAAGCAGAATAGATACCTGTGCCTAATACAACCTTCTTAGCTAAAATTGAAGAGAAGTATATATAATTGCCATCACCAACACCACGCTGATATGGTAATGAGCTATTTAGCACATGAAGAAATCCATACGTATTTACTTTCAACTGATCCTGGATATCACCAAGTTGAATCTTATGAAGCATACCATCTATATTTAGCGATGACATAAAAATGATATGATGGTAGTCACCATTCTTCAAGAAAAAATCATCAACAGCCAAAGGATCTGTCACATCAAGATCTTTAGAGCTAAGACTTGTTACATCATATTCGTCAGCACTTAGAGCCGGCCCAAGTTCTTGTCCTAATCCACTAGAGCCACCTATGATCAGTATCTCTTTTGTTTTCATCGTGGGTCCTTCAAATAGTCTTGACTAGAGGAAGATATTATGATTTGTTCTTTATTACGCCTCTTATGAAGTCTCAATGGATTACCAAATAACACTGACCACGGTTCTAGGATATCATTCTTATAAACAAATGAATGTGCACCGATCGTACAACCCATTGGTAGTATAATTCCAGGCATAATAGTAACTCCCGACGCTACACCAGAATACTCTTCAAACTTTATATCACCATGGTATACTTTATTACGTCCCCAAAAATCATTAACAGGTCCTGCATCACCACTATAATCCTCTGAACCACAGAAGAGCATCGAGTGATAGCCTATAAATGTCCAATTGTCCATATAAATTGTATGGTTCCTACCTCCACTTAATACTACATGGGAGCAAATCTGTATATTGCTACCCGTCTCAAGACCAGTAGTAATCAGACAGAAAGGATCAATTCTTACCCTATCATCCAGGTGTACTCTCTCTGGACATGTAAAAATCGTACTAGGGCCTATGAAGACATTTTCACCACAGCTCCCTAGTACCTTCTTAATCTCCTCATTCCATGGCATTAGCTTAGTTCCTTCTTACTATCCTTCACGACTACCTCTTCCCTCCTCCGGCTCGATCCAGTCCACAACCTGTAAGATAAGCCACCACTGAGCATCGGTAAACTCGTGACGCTCGCGCTGGTAAGATAATGAACTACGTAGGGAGTTCGTACTATAGGTATCGCAAGCTGCTTTCCAGTCTAAAACCATCTCAATGATATCCAACCAGCCCATATTGATGACGTAAGGTGCATGATACTCAGGGTGGTGTGAATTGTTCTTGAAATGCAGAGCGATACATGGATGCTCTCTCAGTGATGCCTCATACTTAGGTGTCCCTATTCCATGCTCTCGAGCTACTTGATTGATTTCAACGAAACCACCCAACTCCTCTAGACCCAACTTTGACTGATCATGTACCTGCGCCCGCACCTCCAACTCCCCAACCAGCTTCGCTATATTCCCCGCTACCATCTTCTGATGTCGTACCAACGTAGCCAGTGTTCTCACTGCTTCCGGTACCTCTGCCATCTCTGACCTCCTCAGTTAGTAATCTCTACAAGTCCTGCTTCGTAAAGAAAACGACTCGGAGAAGCAAAGCCTTTAAGGTCCGTCAGCGGAGCCGAAAAGTAAAGCTGTTCCTTTGCCCGAGTCGTTAGTACGTATGCCAGTCTCCGCTCCTCCTCAAGTGCAACTGGGTTAGCATTCTCGTCTGCCCCCGCCAGTGCTCTATAATGTGGGAGCAGTCCTTCAACGATACCTACTCCGAATACAACTGGGAACTCCAATCCCTTCGACTTGTGAATTGTCATCAGCTTCACAAGGTTTATGTTCTCGCCGTTCACATCGTTCTCGTCGATTGACTGAGCGCCTGCCATCCGGCGATAGAAGGTGATAAGGTCTTCGACCTTCGAATAGTTCGCTGCTACATCCTCGAGGCGGTTCAGTACCTCAAACACGTTCGAGTCAGCAGCGTTGTCTGTATCCTTCTGGGCGTGACGGTCATAAAAGCTCTTCCGAATATAATCTATCACCTCCGCCGCTGTCTGAGAAACCTGAACCTTCTGCCGGATGTTCTCGACCTCGTAGATGAAGTCGTCAGCAGCCTTGTAAGTGTAGGGCTTTGTACCGATGAAGAGATGTTCTTTCAGTGCCTTTAAGCAGGAGCACCCGTGATGCTTCGCAGCCTCTTGTACCTTCTCCTTGAACACTTTACCGAGGTAGCGACTTGGAACGTTCACGACTCTCAGTACTGCACTGTCTGCATCCTCTGCATCAGGTTCTGTTGCAGCGATTAAGAACGACATGATGTCCTTGACGTCTCTACGAGCATAGAAGCCAGTTGAGCCAACAACGATGTATGGAATACTACGACTCATGAGCGCAGACTCAACTGCCTCTGCCTGCGCATTCGTCCGGTAGAGTACAGCGAACTGCGACCAGTCCTGATCCTCTCCTGGTCCTGCGATCTCCTCGATCTGCTCCGCAACCAGTTCGCCTTCTTCAGTAAGACCTGCTGGACGGTAAATCTTAGGAACGATACCATTGTGCTCGCGTGTTGGTAGAAGCTGTTTATCGTAGCGGGCGGTGTTGTTCTCGATGATTTTGTTCGCCACCTCAAGGATTGTTGGGATCGAACGATAGTTCAGTTCCATCTTAACGATAGTACCGTTTGGAAAGCTCTTCATGAAGTTGAGCATCAGTGTAGTGTCAGCACCACGGAACTTGTAGATCGAGTTGTGTACGACAATCTCATTCGCTAGATAGTTTCTCCTCTTAGGTAAAGAAAGATCGTAAACCTTTCCCTTGTACATCTCAATCTCTCTTGAGATCACTTTTTCTTCGATAATTTTACCCTTCTCTTCGTCCCACACAGGAACCGTCATCCCAGGATGAATGTGACTAGCTGGCATGAGAAAGTGCATCGGTTTTGCAGGAGAAGAGTCGATTTGTTCCTCTACAAATCTTGCTCGTACAACAACCTCAGCATCTACTAAATTAGCAAGCCCTTCTGCCATCTCGAGCCCTCTGTCAATGTCAGGAACGGACGTTGCTACTGCCCACGAGTGTTCCCTTCCAGAGTACCTATGTACAGGAAACTCGCTAGACACTTTCTCAAACTCTTGCTCTCCCGTCGTTCCCAGCCCAATCCTATGGTAGTGTCTAGATTCGTTACGCTTATTTCTCTCTCCAAATAGCGTGAAGAGAACGTTTCTCCTTACAGAAGATCCACGAACAATTGCGTTTGGTCTATAGTGAGGATACTCTGGAAAGAGAAGCATATCTCTCATAAGCTCTTCTGCTCTCACTTCTGTGCTGATCTCAGAGTAGAGATCATCGATGCGCTCCTGAGTTATAATCATTTTCCGCCCCCGCGTGTGGTAAACGAGGGTAGGAAGACCATACTTCGTAGAATAGAGTTGTTCAAGATATGAGGCTGTTGCTTTGTCGAACGTAGTTGCCAAGATCCATAAAGCATCTGCACGTTCGTGAGCAGCTCTTACTTTGAGACCGTTTACGCTCGTATCGCCTCTCTTCTTAGAACGAGAACGAACGCCTTGAGTCATTCCTATCCGATAACCTTTATCCTTCCGGTACATAAGGTATACGTAATAGAGCTTCTCACTAGCTACAATGCGAGAAAAGAAGATGTGGTTAGGAGTAGTAGTAATTGTCTTGCCACTCTCTGTTGTTAGCGTAACTACCGGTCCATTGTAATTCTTCACTGACACATGGTCTACTTTTCCAACACCCACAGAACCCCAACCACAACCTACTGTAGCAAGATCTCCTACCTTGACTTGTTCGATAGGAACCGAGCCCTCCTCCGTCTCTACCAAAGTTCCAGGAAGGAGACACTGATCATCATCACCCACCAAGGTTATATGGTTCTCGGGTTTCGCCAACGCAGTAAGAATTGCATACTGCAGAGGATCGGTGTCCTGAAACTCGTCTATAAGGAGGTGCGAGAACTTCTCCTGGTACTTGGCCATCGTAGCAGAGCTTGACTCAAGGAGCAGCCAGAATTTCAACATCATGTCATCGAAGTCTATCTGGTTTGTCGTCTCAAGATACTGTTCATACATCTCGTATGCATCAGCGTAGAGGTATCCAGTCTCGATATCCTGCTCACGAGCCTCGAAAGGAAGAATAACATTGCGCTTCCACCAGCTGATCCTTCCAGCCACACTAGATAGATCAACATCGTCTTCGATATTTAATCCCTTACGATTGAGCTCCTTTATATAACCACTACCAACGATCCTTTTGAGGACGCCTTTGGAGTTTGTAAGAACCTTAGCCTTCGCACGACGGTCATCACGAGCCCTCCACTCCTCTAGAAGGAAGCGAAAGCAGATGCTGTGGATCGTACCGACAGTGACAAGCCTCATATCCTTCTCTGATATCAGCTTCTTGAGACGGTCAGCCATCTCGCGAGCTGCCTTGCGAGTGAAGGTGCAGAGAAGAATCTTGGAAGCAGGAACACCTCTCTTGATGAGGTAGGCGACACGCTCGACCAGCACAGCTGTTTTGCCAGTGCCGGCAGCGGAAAGAACAAGCAATGGATCGTCGCCGAATTCGATCGCCGACTGCTGTGCTTCATTGAACTTCATTGATGCCCTCCATGTGAGTGTACGATCGAAATATCCGGATTTCGACAGTGGTAGGCAACACTGATTCCTGAATTATTTCCGTTCTAATCTCTTCCCTGTTACTTGCTTGGCCACACAATCAAGTGCTCTAGCCGTATCGCGTTCAGGCCCGACTCTTACTCTGGTCGTTCCTTCTTTTTCGATACTCTCTTGATAGGAGTCTGCAAAGGGGTCTCCTCCTTTGACCCCTCCATTGAGAGCCGTACTCAAAACTAGTTCATCCAAGTCTACTGTAATAGAAGCTTTATTAACACGAACAACTGTGCCTGTTCTCCACTCACGTCTTGCTCGCTTACATCCCCAAGTCCAGTCTCGCTGTCCTATGTCCACATAGACCTGCACACGATCGTTTGGAAACAGAAGCACTGTTTGTAAACACTCCATAGGCTGTGACCGTTTCTTTCTCTTAGGCTCAAAACGATCCGCCTCAAAAGGATATCCCAACTCCCTCATACGATCGAGAAAGAAAGGTCCATGTCCTCTTGGCTTGCATTCTACATACTGTTCTATATGGACCATCTCATGGAGCATGAGCACCTTCGATTGAGCAGCCTCATTCTTAATGATCTCAGGACTCCTCGAAAACCATATCTCCTCACCAAGGTCATCCTCATCTGGCGCTTCGACGATCGCTCTTACCGACGGAGGCTTGAGTATCATCGCAGCGCTTCGGGCATTGAATGATATCCCAAGTGACCTCCTGTTCTTACTTCTATCGATATAGTATCCAGCACTAGCAGCTGATGCATACTTCTTCCTGGTAGAGACAGCTCGGAAAATAACATCCTCTGATTTAGGGAGTCTGCTACTAAAGTACCTCCGGTTTAGTCTATCGTAGACTTTAGCAACTCGCACTCTCCAGTTGCTTGGAAGCTCTGCTGCGGTCATGGTGCCCTCCAGACCAAGGTAGATACGTCACGCTCCTACTACCATCCGCACAGACAACAACAAAGACAACAGCTATTCTTCCTCTCCTTTACGCTCGTTACTATCAACAATCGCTTCAAGGAACAAAGACATTGGCACCTCTGCCTTATCTGCATCCGCGTTTATGTGATAGAGCTCTTTGAGCATTGTACGAAGAGTACTAACGTTCGGCATTAGACAATGACCACCGATGAATCCAGGAAAGATCAGCGGCCGTCTGAACTGAGGCTCCTTAACAGCATCGTAACCTTCATTATAGGTACGCGTTGCCATCGTCACGATGTCCTCATAGTTCACTCCATACGCATCACACCACCGCTCCACCTCCTGGTGGAACGCTATGAGCAGAGCATATGTGGTTGTACTCACCAGCTTCATGAGCTCTGTAGTACCTGAGTCCTTACAGAGGTACGTCTGGATACCCGCTTCTCGGAAGTAGTCCATGATTGCATGCTGTTCAACACTATCTTCCCGAGCAGGTCCAGCAGGGCCAATGAACTTGACGAACATTTTGATTGACTCTTTTAAGTAGGGATGCTTTCCTCTTATAGGAGAATGAAAGACCGGAATATGAGGTAAGATGTCTGAGACAATCTTCGTCACTCCAACCGGTACTGTTGAGTGGATCACGACCGCATCTGGGACTCGTCTTCCATTCTCTGTATGGAATTTAATCCAGTCACCTACAGTTTTCTCAAACCCTTCAAAGTAAGGGAAACAGATATGCACTACACCACCATATGTAGGAATTTCAGGTGGATCGATATCATGCATCTTGAGTGAGGGGTAGGTAGACAAAAGAGCCTCAAAGAGACTTTCTCCAACCTCACCTGCACCTATCACGACACCGGCCGTGTGAACTTGAAACATAGACACCTCCTATCTAATTTTCTCCGTATATCTACAACCTATCGCTTTGAATCCTACACACCCCAGAAACTTCCCTCCAGTAGACTTGTTTTCTCTAACCACTAGTGGGCGCTTGCAGTCGGGGCACGTCCTCAAGCTAGCAGCTTGCTCCCTTAGCTCCTCGACCTTCTTTTTAAGGTTCTTCTCCCAGGTGGTAATCCGCTTAGTGTGGATTGTCTTCCCAAGAGGCACCCCCTCCTTATGGTACGTCCACATGAGGCAGGTACGAATTGCGTCCTTCCCCACATCACGAGCCAAGCCAGAGCCCGCACGAAAACTCGAGTAGACATATATCCATACATGCGGAACGCCTGTATCGATACAGTAAACTACCTCACTACCTACGACGAGATAGGGAACATTATGAAGGTCTCGAATCAATAATCCTTCGAGAACTTTTACAAAATCTTGTCTTTTGATCGCTTCGTATGCGTATGCTGTACTTGTCATGACTCTGCCCTCCTCTGATAACCACTATAGAAGTACACTCAAATCAACAAGAAGGTCAATAGCTTTATTCGCACTGGTGTTTTTCTTCGAGTTTTCGTATTTTCTTGATAAGGCTCCGTGGAGCTCTTCTGAGAAATCTTGATACTCTGTCAAGATTGATGTCTTCGCCCTTCCTATATCTAAAGAGATACGCTTCCACCTTACTGATCCTAGATTCCCAGTCTCTATACAAATAGTGCTCCCACTCCAGCTCGAATGCTAGATAGTCCAGTACTCCGTCCGTGACGAACTTCCAGTAGTCTTTAGGATCCAGTTTATCACTCTCAGCAAGGTACTTTGCTGCTCTCGCCGCCTCGAGGTCGAGATCGTCTGCAAGCTCTCTCTGCATCTTGAAACGAGACGCAAAGATCATTTGGGAGCCCCAAACCATCAGTCCCTTGAGTGCTCGTTTAAGCTCCCAGTAGTCCTTCCTCGATCGCTTCTTTGATTGCCTCTCGATCCTCTCCTGGAACCCTTCCTTCTGTTTCTTCTTCCTCTGTATTCGCTTCTCCTGCTCAAGCTCCTCCTCAACTTGCTGGTGCTTCGCTAGCTTCTTGAGCCACTTGAGAGCCTCTATATTATCGATATTCTTGAGCCGAGCAACGAGTGTAATAGCATTCCCACCACCACACTGGCTCCGACAGACCCATACCTTCGTCTCTTTGTTGATTGTAAATGAGGGGTTGTGAGGCTCCCCATCCATCTCATGAAATGGACAGTAGCAAAGGATCTCTTCATCATCCTCGCGCTCAACCAAAATGTCGAGATGCTCCAATAGATCCTCGACCTCTATCAGATCGACTACATCGTCTCTACCCTCTTGCTTCGTGAGAACCAGGTCGCTACTCTTCTTCGCTTTCATCTCCGACCTTCAACTTTACATAATCACCGATGTAGTTTAGAGCAAGGTTAGCAAACAGCTCAAACTCTTTACCAGAACCGAACCTACTCTTCTTAGGAACACACCTAAGCACTCCATTCACCTCATCAGCTTCATCCTGCTCAAGTAGGATAGCATTCTCGAAGTGAGGAGCTATGTAGTGGGAGCCATAGATGTGCTCAAGTCCTTTCTCTCGTGCGAACGCTCCCTTCCTACTCTCTTGAGTCACTGAAACCAAAGCGAGGTCTCCGAAAAATAGGCAGATATCGTGGCATTCTTCTCCGATATAGCCCAATCTTAGGCTCATAGTGTCCGCCTCATGCACGGGCTCAAACAGATTTAAGTAGTCTATAAGGACGACATGAGGAGTTCTCCCATGACGCATCCTATACTGGTCGATCTCAGCAAATATGTTATTTGGAGTCGCTCCTTGCGACATATAAATAACATAGAAAGGATCCTTCCTTCGCATCTGTTCTTTAAGAGCGATCTTGTATATCTGCTTCTGCTTATCTGTAAGCAATCCTCTCGAGATGTTCTCGAACTCAAGTAACGCATCCCGGCTATCTACACACCGCTCAAGTAGCGGTCTAGTCATCTCACGAGAGATGTACATAACGTGGTAGCCTTGTAGAGCCACGTTGTATCCTATATTTATCAGAAGGCGAGATTTCCCAATCCCTGTTCTTCCAAAAAGGATAGTTGCTGTTCCCTCTACAAGCCCTCCCATAGAGTCATCATATGACTGCATGTCAGTAGGAATACCTTCGAGGTGATCCTCAGACTCTTCCATCTTCTTATATAACTTGTACCGCTCACGAGCGTTCTCCCATACATAGCCTCCGTCTATCCGCACCCCCTCAGCGTGCCCTACTATATCTTGTACCTTAATGAGGACATTTCGAACTACCTCCTTTATGGGGACCTTCTCAATACTCTCTTCTACGTCATCGAGAACCTTGACAAGATCACGAGTCTCTGTCACTTCTCGTAAAGAGTCTGCTAGGAAGTTAAAATCGTCCTCCAGCTTCTCTTCTTGCAGTTCCACAAACAGAGTACGAAGTTTACTCTGCTCTCCTTCTCTTAATCCATGCTTAGCTTCATCAGCAACTATCTTCTCGAATGCTGTTTCAGAGAGGAGAGCTCTATACTTTTGGTCATACCATGAGACGAGACGAAAGAGGAGTAAACATCCCCTATGCCTGAAATTGTTTTCTGACAAAGTGCTTATACCATCCAGCGCTTCTTTGTTTTGTAAGAGATGAGCGATTATCTTACGCTCAAGTTCTGTATCTCTAAGCTTCATCAGGCTTTTCAGCTATCCTCCTAATAGATACTACTGACAAATGAGGAGCACGCAGCAACAAATTATTAGCGTCATCATAGAAATCGTGAAATACAATTCCCCCTTCGTCTATGTACAAATTATAGTCATTGCACGTAATTCGTTCTGGTACAACTGTCGTAAAAGTGATTAAGTATCTAGGCATCAGTAGGCTCCTTAGCTATCTTCTTACGGTGTGATTCGCCTTTGAATGGTGTATCAATCAGCATCTCTTCAAACCGATCTAGTATATGTTCAGAGAGATTTAAGTTGCGACGAAGGCAGTTTGTAACGACAACAAGTACTCCTTTGTACTCATATCTCAAACCAAAGATTTCATCGAGAAATGCACGAACGAGGTCATGTTCTGGGTAATAGAACTTGTCAGCCTCATCAACTATGAGCAAGTCTACTCCTGTAATGACATCCCTAATCCATTCTCGCTTGTCATCGTCATGCAATGATTCAAACGATATGTTAATAAGACGAGATAGTTTTGTATAATATACAGAGCACCCCTGCCTGAGGAGTCCCTTCGCTATCGCACATACCCCAGCCGTCTTTCCTGTTCCTGGAGGTCCTGTGAGGAGAAGTCCTCTACCCCTACTCTGGTAGTATTTGAAGTTATCTCGTAGTCTCGTCAGACGGTATAGGCTCGGATCGTTCAGCTTACGCGTATCATCATCATAATGAGATATCTCAAAATCGTAAAACTTAGGTGGTATCTGAGAAGCAGCTAGAGCATACTGGTAGTTGAACTCCTCTAAACAAGAACAAGGAGTAAAAGTTCTTCCCTCCTCAGATATCTCAAGCTTATGACCTATACCACCACAACTACGACATGAGCCTATTGTTCTTTTCCTGATCATCTCAAGAACGGTCGGCTCTAACATATCTGCTGGGAATCTAACTCTCAATACCAAACTCCTTATCTAGTAGCGCTTTCTCTTCCGGCGTAAGTTCAATTGGCTCTTCCTCATCCACCACCTCTTCAACTGTTTTTAACTTCTTCTTCTTCTCTCTCTTACGCCAAATATCAAACCAGTCTTTAGATACTATCGAGCCAAACTTGATCTTAAAGGAGGAGGGCCTACCAAGAGTCCACCAAACGAATCTATAGTACTCCTCGTTCGTTAAATCGAGCTCATGACCGGCTAAGAAACTATGTACCCGTCTATAAGCATCACCATAACTCTCCCCTTCATAGTCCTTACCAGTGAACTCCCTATAGGCGTTGAAGAACAGTTTAACAAAGTCTCGTACGGTCCATTTCTCGATAGCCTTATCTGGTTCGATCTTCTTTCTCAGTTGAAGAGACTCAACAACGGCCCCGTCCCCCTCAAGGGGGTCCCCTTCCTCTTTAGAAGGAGACTCTTCCTCTCCCCCTCCCTGAGGGAGAGGAGGGGAGGGGAGGGGAGGGCTATTTGGCGCCGGTACCGTACCAATTTGTACCGGTAACGCACCCATTTGTACCGGTACCGTACCAAGCGGTACAAGAGCCCTGTAAGTTGTCATTCCCAACTTCTCGAGATATCTTAGATTCACAAGCTTCCTGAGACAACTCCGCATCGTATACTTCGATACACCAAACTCTTCTCCTAAACTAGCTGCTAAGAACACCCGACCTTCTTCTTCCTCGAAGGTTAGATAGTATATATGACGATAAACCTCAAACTCCCGAGAGTTTAACTCGGAGACCTCGTCCACCGATGTCGTTGTCACTTTCTTCATCAGTACCATCTGTTAGATCCTTTATGTCAATCCTGTTAAACGCAGGTGTCCTCTCATATACACCCAATCTCTTCTTCGAATGCTCTCTCAAGTAGGGAGCATCATCAAGAAAGTCTACTATATATCCGAACTTCTTCCCTGGGTACGCAGTAAGGCATCTCGGCCTTTGTAGCACTTTATTTACAGACTTGTCACCAGCCGCGATAATAACAGCGTCGAGAGAAGGTATGTCAACTCCTTCATCGAGCAGGGTTGAGATGACGACAAGTATCCTCTTTGCTTTGAGATCCTTGAGTATATCATCACGTTCCTTCTTATCCTTCATGTCTCCATAAAGGAGTACAGAACGGACCCCCATATCATCGAGAACCTTCTTGATAAGTCGCCCATGAGGCTTCTTTGATACTGTTACGATGACAGACTTTTCTCGCCTAACAAATTCATTCACGCAGTTCGCTATGAGATGATTACGAAGAGGACTATGAGTGATGTATCTAGCATAGACTGTCTGATAATGCATCCGCTCGAGACCAGCCATCCTCGGAAGCTTGTAGAAGCGGACCTTTGGCTGTACGAGGATACCCTTCCTCACAAGATCCTCTCTTGAGACCTTAACAGCTATAGGACCGAGCACAGCCTCCATCAGAAGGTCTGTGTTGTCCTCACGAAATGGAGTACCTGATTGCCCTATGACGAACTCAGCAGACGATATTCTCTTGAGAAGATCAACGTAGGTTGGTGCTGCAGAATGGTGACACTCATCAATTACAACTATACGAGCATCGCTTACATATCTGTAAACCTGTTTCCTCTTCTCGAGCGTACGGATCTCTTGCTCAGTAGACTCTCCAGGAAGCAGGTCGTAGTCTATACCAAACACTCGGGCCATTGCTTGGATGGTTGAGACGGTAACATCTTCTCCTAACCTAACTTTGCCATCAACTATTCTTCCAACGTCAATGTCAGGTAAATATCGTTTGAAAGCTCTTCCCGTCTGCAATACAAGCTCACGGCGTTCAACTATGAACAACATCCTCTGTATAGGACACCGAGCATAGAAGACAATGTTGGCGAGAGTCTTACCACTCCGGGGAGGTGCGTCGATTCTAAGTCTCTTACTACCAAAAATGGCTGCTATTATCTGCTCCTGGTGGTCCCATAAAGTAGGTAACTTTTGCAATTCCAGAGCTTCTGGCCTCTCGTAGGTAGGTCTTTCCTCTATTATCTCATACTCGCAGTCCCATCCATCGAGAATGTAAAGTACTTGAGAAAGGAGGCCTGCTTCAAATGTCTGGCGTCTCGGACGGAATAGTCTCTTGTAACCGTCCCACACTCGCTCGAGCCTCTCCTGCCCCGTCTCCGGATCAACTACCTTCCTCTTCTTGTTATAGAGGTTCATGAACTGATAATCTTTTACTCGGTAAGCTAGTTGTTCGTAGAGGTCGTCCCTAATCTCAGTAGGGAGAGGAGTGACGATATTGCACTCAAGTACACCAACTCTGATTTCGATAATGTTCACAGTAGAATAGGATACACTCGCAAAAAGGGAGCCCCCACCACAAAGAAGTAGTGGGGGCTGAATCGGTACGTGTTTCCGCACCGTGGGTTCGAATCCCCAAAATTGCTATACACACTCAGTTTTCGTCAGAAGAGAAACTTTCTAGACTTTTTGCTGCCTCTTTGAGAGAGGTGAGGGCTTTGTCTTTGATCTGACGTATACGCTCATAACTTACTCGGAAAGTATCCTCAAGCTCCATGAGAGTCTGGGGATCACTTCCTGTAAGTCCGTAGTACAGCTTTACAATCTCCGCTTCACGAGGAGATAATGTCTTGTCGATGAGGTTGGCCAGTTCAGCAGAGAGCTCTGCTGCAAGCATTTTTGCTTCTGGGCTCAGTGGCTTGTCCGAGCGAAGAAGGTCATCAAGGAAGTCGATAGCAGCTGCACTCTCTCCTATCTGCTTACAAGCTTCTATATGTCCTTGCTCCTCCCCCAAACATTGAAAGATATGAAGCTTCATCCACCAGACAGCATAGGTAATGAACTTTGTGTTCCTATCAGGATCGAACCGATGAGCTGCTTCTATAAGACCGAGGTTGGCTTGCTGAATGAGGTCTTGATAGGGGACGCCCTTATTGCGGTAGTGTTTACAGTGGTGTACAGCAAATCGAAGGTTAGATGTAATAAGCTTCTCGAAAGCCTTCTCATCTCCAGCCCGTGCCCGACGAGCTACCTCCACCTCTTCCTCCCTGGAGAGAGGTGGATACTTCTCTAGGTCCTTTAAGTAGTAGTCGAAGGACTTCTCATGAGTTACAAAAGGCTTTCTACTGCTCATTCTTACAAGTGCTCAATCCCCGCTGCCGTACTTTTGTAGTTCCAGTACATTCGCTGAACTGTATCAACAAACTCTTTCATCGTCTTCTCCCACCCATGCCTCTCAAAAGCCATGTCACGTTGCTCGAGTGCCTTTTGCTTTGCAAGAGCACACTTGCTTACACACCTCTTCATGAGACGCTTCACACTCTCTGGCTCACAGGTAGCCCATTGAGTTCCCTGGTCAATCACTCCGGACCAAAGAGCTGCTTGAGGGACAGGCTCAAGCTTGTAATCAAAGAATGCCGAGTGGTGACTCGAAAGGAACTCCGTATGAGCTCCCCATCCTGTGCAAAGGATCGGCAGACCAGCTGCTACTGCTTCAGCTATATGACGTCCCCAGCACTCTCCATGAGTAGTGGTAACAAAGGCTTTCACCTTTGGGTGATGGTAGAGACGAGCGAGTTCTAGCTCGGTCATCGTTCCGTGTACTAGATGTATCTTAGGGTACTCATCTCCGCCAGCGAGTGTACGAAGATGACGAATTCTATTCTTTGTGTAGATCCAATCGGGAGTAGAGTTGTTTTGCCCGTAAATCTTAGCTATAAAGCCAACGTCTTTACGCCCTCTGAAAGCCTGTAGGAAGTAGAGAATCAGGTTCCCAAGATCCTTTCTATCAGAACCAAGAGGACTGTTCATCTCCCCCCACTGCCCTGCTGTGAGGAAGTTGAAAGAGGTCTCTATATCATCGAGCTCTGACAAGACAGCACTTGTTGCCAGTTCATCAAAGGGCCTGACTCCCTCTCCTACTACCTCGATAGGAGTCTGCACTCCTGCCTCCATAAGTCCTCTCTTGGAGAAGAGACTACTTACTATAGTTCCATGCATGTTGTTACATGCCTGCGCCCATACAGTCGAAGCCCTATCGACTTCTATTCCTGCTGTCACTCCAATATTGATAGTGGTCTTTGTGATCTGGAACTCATTAGGGATGGAGATCGTCATAAGGATCCCCTCTTCCTTCTCTACATTCAACTGACGTCCCAACATCTTATCGAAGTCTTCCTTGTCCTCTGGAGAGAACTTTACATAGCTATGAACAGACCAATACTTGGGCTCTAAACGAGCTTTGAACTTGCCAGACCTCTCGATCGTGAGAACAAGGTCTCGAGCATGAGCCGAGTAACCACTCGTATCATAGATCGGAGCCAATATCGTGATAGGTATCTGCTGTCCTACAATAGGTACGGTCATCTAGATTCTTTCTCCTGTGTACGTCCTATACTTTCCCGGCTCTCCGTCTGGCCAGCTCTTACGGTAAACTAGTGTACGGTTGGGGTCCTGGTTTCTTGCCAACAGCCCCAAAGCTCTGGAAAACAGAGGCGAGAATACTCTTATCTTAGGATTTGCTATATGAATGAAAGCATCGTTCGTCAAAGGATTATCATCAGGGTCTGGGTAGATGATGACCTGTCCAAATGGAAGTCCACTATTGACGATCCACTCATATACATCCCAAGCATCAGCTTTTGCTGAAACGAAGTCTGCTGCCCCTACTCCATATGTATTAACCTCAGGATCCATATACGAGTGATCAGTTGTCTTGCTAACCGGATACCCCATAGCCTTCAGAGTATCAATGATCTCTTTGTCGCGGATACCGCTCGCGATATCAAGGCGTCCAAAATTGTTACGAATAAGCTGGAGGATGTTCATAACCAGATCAGTGAGAAGAAAGGTGTTATAAATAGTTAGACGTGCATGCTTCTGAGCAGTCTCACTCCAGGTAAATTCATCGCTGTGGAAATCCTTTGATACCTCGAATCCCATAATCTTGCTCCTTACTAGTGGCCAGAAGTCTGTAGGAGACTTCTCCGGCGCTCTGTCAGGGAGGTTATCCCAAACCTCTTCTAGAGAGTGGTCACTCGGAAGTTCGGTATTGGTTGCCATTCCTCTATCACTTTTAGCAAGTGCTCCTCCCAAGAGTTCACTACGTCCTTTACATGAAAGTTCTTCATTGCATGCTGGCGTCCCTTTTCTCCCCAAGCACGCCTTTCCTTATGCGTCATGTCATACATCTTCTGTAGCGCTTTAACAATCTGTTCTATGCTAACGAAGTCTTGAGTAACATAGAGTGCTGCTTGTTGATCTCCAGAAACGTTTGTCGCATCTGGCTGGAGAGCTATACCACTTATCTCTCGTTCCTCGTCCGAGTGTAGTTGTGTAATAAGACCACCAGTATCTGTTGCGATGATTGGAATGCCAGCAAATAGAGCCTCGACTGTAGACAGACCGAACCCTTCATTGTTAGTGATGTTGATGGAGACATCGGACATCGCAAGAAGAGTGTTCAAGTACTCACTCGGTTGACCTACCGCCTCACTAACCACTACATGACCGCTCTTGTCCACGTACTTTGCTATCAGAGCACTTAGGTTCATTCCCGATGGATCACCACTTGATGTGTGCATGAGGAGGGCTGTGCCTGGTCGAGTCTTAGAGAATTCTCCATAAGCCTCTACAAGAGAGCCCACTCGCTTTCTTGGCATGTTTCGCTGGTTCCAGAAGATAATGAACTTGGCAGGATTGTTAGGAGGTCTTTGTGATCTATTGAACTTATTCAACTCCTCCTGCCTTCTCTTCTCAGGAAGGGGATAGAACTCCTCAGGGTCTATACCGTGAGGAATGTAGATTGTCTTATCCCCATGACGTTCTTTCAGCAGATCATAGGTGAACTTACTAATACAGACCAGTGAGTCGACACTCTCATAGAAGGGGTCGTTGAACTCAGGGTAGGGAGCCGAATCCCACAGGTGCCAAAACACGAAGGGTCCTGACTCCTTAATCTCATTATCAGCAAAGAAAGTGTTGAGCACAAGGCGGGGATCGTGGAACGCTACAAAGACATCAGGAAGCTCTTTCCGTAGGATATGACGAAGCTGGTGAATACCAACAATTCCGCCAGTTCCTGAGGCGTTGACAACGTTATATTTGCGAATACCTTGGGAGGCGCTCTCCTGGATCCCGTGGCGCGGCCCCATGAACCCAGCTATGTTTACGACCTCATGTCCTTTGTCTCTTAGTCCTGTAAGAACGTGGCGGGATTGGAGTCCTACTCCTGAGAATCCGTCCCAGTTGTCACTCAGCCATACTAACTTCATGAAATATACCTCTAAGTGCTCTAGACCTGGAAATTGAAAAAGGGCATACTCTGTGATGAATATGCCCTTATAATACACTATGGTCGGCGAGTGATGACTTCTATACTGTTTCTATGCCAAGCTCACTCTCTAAGACCCTCACTCGAGCAGATAGCTGGTAGCAAGCACCTGCTAACAAGCGGATAGTTGGCTGCAGTGCCCAAGACCGCCTTCCACTCTCTCTTTGCTCGAGAATCCCTAAACTCTCTAGGCGATCTGTATTTTCCCCCAAAACCAAGTCTCGGGCTAGTTCTGGGTCGTCCTCTTCATCGAAAGCGTACACTCCCTGAGTACCACTCGCATCATCTACGTAGAGCTTGCCGTCTCCTCGTAAGTACATAGCCTTAGCTAAACTATTACTGAGTGCTACCCAGAATTGAAGCTCTCCGTCAACAGATCCAAAAGTCTCGTCTACAATAACAGACCTAATTTCCGAGTATGTCATAGGGAGATCAGTTGAATCATTTCCAACAAATAGCAAGCCTCCTACGACATCACCTGCAGTAGCGTTTTCGGAGTGATGATAAAGAGCAAGTTTTGCACCAATAGCACTATTAGAGGTATGTCTAAACATAAAGTTAGAGTAGCCATCTACTCCGCTTTCTACATTGGTGTTAAAGAAATCAATAGCGTTGAAACGACCTATAACATTAGTATACCCCATCCCCCACGAACCAGAAGCCGGAGATATTTGGATTCTTCCATACGTAAGAGCATTCTCTGGCCCTACTATAGCTATATAGGACCCTGTTACGCAGGTGTAGTTGATAAAATCGTTGTAGTTCCAGTCACCTACAGGCATTGGTCCCAGAACCATTATACTAGAGCGGTTACCGGAACTGAAAAGCCCCCACGAAGTGTCGGCAGCTATACTATCGCCGTAGATATTAACGCCGTCATCCAGAAGAACAGAACCAGATACAGCAATGTTGTTAGCCACAATAGCACTACCAACGTAAGCGCTTCCTGTAACCTCCAGGTTTCCGGTAAAGTAACCACTTGCTTCGATAGAGAGAGCATCATCTCCACGGAGGAGTCCTCCGATCAAAGTACGTTCATCAATGATCAGTCCAGAGACCTCATTACCAGCCGTGCTGGTGAAAGAGGCTAGAAGAACCTCGTTAGCGCCAACAGCATCTTTGTCGATCGTGATAGCATAACTATCGTAGTATCTTTTCCACTGTTGCGTTCCCCAATCATCAATTGAAGAACTCCCAGACTGTTCAGCATACGCTATCTTGACGTAAGTTGTTCCAGCGCCTGTCGACCAAGTGAGGTCTTCGCGCGGGGGTCTTGGAGGAGACATAGAGCCAGTGTCTGTTGGCACATATATCCTCTCTCCATCATTGTCAAACGCCGTCCCTGGGTATACAGTAATCTGCGAGGAAGTGCTACCAGTTACTGCGAAAAGGTCAGTAGATGTACTCTTAGAATACCCTACAACTCCCTTCGTATAGCTCCCAACAGGCAAAGCGATAGCCTGAGTGAGTTCACGTATAGCACTAGCTTTCGAGGACTCCGTAAAGTTCAAATCGTTCTCGTCGACATACTGTCTCGAGAAAAAGTTCGATCGTTCCATAGTTTAGGTCCTACTCTTCGGCTGGGGCCTCCTCCTCAGCTTCCTCTTGAGGAGTCCCTTCCTGGGGAGCCTCTTCTTCTTGAGGAGCTTCTTTCTCAACTGGTGTATCAATAGGCGGTATGTCTATCTCTGGAGGAGAGGGCATAATAGGAGGTTTTGTTACAGGAACCTGCTCAGCCTGCTGCCCAAAGATATTCTGAAGCTGTCCTAGAAGGTTTAGTTGCGCCTCTAGGCTAGTTTGCCTCTCAAGAAGCTCTTCTTTTCTCTCAACTAGTCTCTCAAGATTAGTCTTCTGTACTTCGATCGAGCGAAGTTCTGCAAGAGTAGCCTGGTACTGCCCATTGAGATTCTGGAGGAAGTTAGAGAGCTGGTTTGTTACAGCCGTCAATGTTTCCTTTTCGGTAGATTGCATCATGGTAGGTTTTCTCCTTTGAGTGAAAGTCCTTTTCCTCTCCTATAAATGTATAGAGTTGGTTAGGTTACTTCAACTGAATTACTTCAACCACGTCATTGTTGCTTCTCTGCGGTTATACAGACTATTAGCAGAGCCGTTCCACATACCAGGGGTCTGTATTTCAGACTCGATTATTACTTCATACCCCTCTCCATCAGTAAGCGTTCCACTAGCGTCCCAAGGACCGACAACGATAGTACTCTCAGCGGTACCCAAATCTCCACTCCAGCCTACTCCACTCTTGAAAGTGGTTGTATTGATAGCTCTTTGTGTACCGCCTACTTTCAACCGAAGTATAAAGTGGTTAGTATCGCTGCTAGTATCGTCTGATGCCGCATAGGCACGTAGAGTAGCTTTGATATAAGTCATTGTACCCGAATCGTATACTATACGAGAGCGATGTATTACATGAGTTCTTAGAGATCCAGAAGTGGTCACTCGTACCTCGTTGGCGGCAGCTGCAGGAGAGAGTGCGCTAGCATCAGAGTTAAGAGAGGTCGCAAACGTTGGGTCATACGGCGATATCATTCGCCACGGATAGCTGGTACCTGCTTGAAGCTCTTGCCACTGAATCCCATTGTGTAAGTACGCCTTTACACCAGCCGACCCACTAGTGACTACCCACTCACCAGAAGCCCCTTCGTTATTGCTTGGGACAGCAGAATGAGGCTCGAAATAGAGATGAGGCTCTTTACGTCCAGCCTCATCCGTCTCTTTAGCAAGTAGAGACAGTCCTCGACGAGTAAGAGTTATTCCTCCTGTAAGAATCTTCCACGTTACGTTACTAGAAGTATAACCACTACCCGTACAAGCAGAGTAGACTGTACCGGAGGAAATATCCCCCTCAACAACAAGATTCGCTCGAACTCTGAATCGAATATCGGTTGCTGCTCCTGGGATTGTTACCTCAACAAATGGGTTAGCAGTCTTTAAGATAGTTTCTTGATTCCCTGTGATAAGGGAACTTACAAGACCATACTCAATCCACGTCGATCCGTTGTAGTACTCCAGGTAGGCACGGGACTCTGCCCATCCATAATCTCCCCAAGCAACTCCAGATGTGTCGACTGAGTGTCTGAATCGTACTTTGTACTTATCATCATAAGCATCATTGCTTGAGCTTCCAGTGATAGGATGCGTTACATAATCTGACCAGTTATCGCCTTCTGCTGTAAGGGTTGATCCCTTAGAGTGATCCCACCAGTTTGTGTAGGGGCTTGACTGACCAGTAGGAGTAGCTCCATATACTGTAGCATAGGTACCGAGCCTTACAGAAGGTATAGCAGCGCTACCTGTTGTCTCTTCTCCAGTACCATAAAGGAGTAAGTCTCCACTCTGAAGAAGAACACGCTCAATCTCGGCATCCCCATACGATCCTGTCTTGGCATGGTAGAGACCAAAAATAGACGCTACATTGGCTTCCAGTACATCAGTATCTACGAAGCCAGCAACGATATTTCCCTCTATAGAGATGTCTGCTGCTCGAGCGCTTCCATCCTGCTTGACCCAGAAAGGTGCAGCAGAACCAGTAGCGTTTCCGGCCCAGAACCTATAGTCTCCGTTGAAGTTTGGACCACCCATATAGGCTGCGTTGTTCCATCCACCAGCTTTGATATAACCAGCTCCGGCTACGTTACCGGCAGATATGGTTCCAGCGAAGTCTGCATTGCCAACATTATCCCAACTAATACTCTGGTTCTGCCCCCAGTACCCCGATCCATCAGTGTTGACCTGCCCATGTACCGTTAGATTATTACGGAACTGAAGAGCCCCAGCTGTAATATAAATGTTAGATAGGCTAGGGCCTACTTCTCCAACAGTAACTGTTTCTCCAAACGTAGCATATGTAGCGCTTCCACTGACTATCAGATTTGAAGTGTCTATTATAATATGTCTATTACTAGTCTGTCCTAGTGTCCATATACTGCCGTTCAGACTACCCTCTACCGCTAGATTATTACGGAACTGAAGCTCGTTTTCTGTAATATAAATGTTATTCTTACTTGCTCCCACCTCACCGACCGTAATCGCAGACCCAGTTATTTCAGTGAATACTGTAGTTCCATCACGCAGTCGCAACGCGTTGGGGGTAATTTGCACATTTTCTTCTGAGAGACTACCAAGTACCCACGTGTCATCAGTAAGTGAGGCTCGTACCGTGGTGCCGTCGTCACCAAAGAAGCGTACACCATTACCAGATGAGTCGATAGTGATATGCTCCTCATCCTCAGGGCCTATACCGACACCATATGCAGAGCTCCCATACCCGTAAATGTGCTCGAGGTTTCCTAATGCCCAGTGAGCAGTCCAGTCGTAGAATGTTGCACTATTTCGCACATTGCCTACAATAGTAGGCCCAGATCCACTTCCTTGAATACCCTGAACAGCATATAGGTCTATGAACCCATCATTAGTCTGGCCAGTATTGAATACAGCGTCCCCAGCAAGCCAGTCATTAGGTCCAGATGGGGAGCCTTCAAGATTACGAATGACGTCATAGTTGTAATAGGAACCAGTAGGGGTCGGTCCACTGTTAATCTGCATGAACTCGACCTTCATGTTGGCTTCTGAATAGACAATGTCTCCGCTGGTCATCTGGTTGTGCTTAACAGTCATTACAGCAGAACCAGATGGGAAATCCTCTGCGTAAGTAGTAGTTGGGCCAACAAGTATACGACCGCCAATTGTAGCTATAGTGTCCTGTGCTACAAGAGTTTCAACCCACAACTCTGCTGCGTGCAGTTCCAGAAACTTCTTCTGGAGCGATCCAATATTAGATTTGTAGGAATACTCAGGCATGAAGTCGTCATCAATAGTAACTTCTCCGGTTAGATAACTTGTTGTTGCAACTGTCAGACCTCCTCCAAGAGATGTATTACCAGACAAGTCAACCACAAGAGATGAGTCTGGCGCACCACGGTTGAATTTGACAATATCATAAGTGTCAGAGTTACGGAATATCCAATTTTTGCCGGTATCATTGTCATTGGCCAAGAAGATAAACTCATCTCCAGAGTACCCAATCTGCATCTCGTCCGCGCCAGCATCTTTAATAGAGAGTTGAGGAAAGGTTGAGACATCAATCGTTACTTGATCTGAAAACGATCCAGTACCAAAAACTTCTAGGGCTCCCGATATTGTTAAGTTGTCGTCAAACGTCCAGGCTGCAGTAATAGTCTCAGCAGAGCCTGATTGCACTAGCCCCAGAGTCGAATAAGGGGCATCAACCCAAGCTCCTCCAAGATAGGCAAGGAGGTCCAGCTCAGAGGGGCTCGGTACATTGACATCAGTCAAATCGTTAAGAGTAGTCGCCCCCATTGACCCAGTATCGTAGAGAGAGTATTGAGTTCCGTTATAGACAAGGAACTGTCCAGACTGTGGAGGGGTAGAAGTAATCCAGTATCCCTGCAACTTCTCTGCGTCAGTATCAGCAGACCCTGTGTTAGAGTAGACAAGATCTACTCCGTTGAATACAAGGTACTGCCCAGCAGCAGGAACGTCTGTAGTTATAGGAACTCCCTGAAGGAATTGTGCGTCGTAGGAGAAAGATCCACTAGGCCCTTGCCATATAGGACTAAGAAGATCATCTCTTGTACCGTTCATATAGATGTCGTAGAATCCTGACACGACTTGTCCATAGTACAGACCAGGACGAGAAGGATCCTCTAGAAGTGTTGTACTGAGACCTAATGTCTCTGCAAAAGAACCGCTGAGCTTTACAGTAAGTCCAGTACGCAGATTTCCTATAGAGTCTCTTACTGTAGCGCTATATACCGCTTTTGGCATCATATACCTCTTGCTTGTGCTTCGATTAACTTCATCTGTCCATCTAAAGATGCTGGTTTAGACACTAGTCGTTCAACCTTAGTCTACTAGGTCCGGATAGGCGGTAAGAATTTTCTGGACAACAGCATCGTTGGCCAACAGTTCATCATTTAGATCCGAAAGCTTCAGAGTAGGCTCGTTCGCAGCTAATTTAGCTTCGAGTTGACTCTTTCTTGTTGAGTCCCCTGCTATTGCGTCCCGGAAGATCTTGAACTCGGCAACAACAGCTAAGTACCTCTTCAATCCCGCTTTGAGTATGGTTCTATGCTCTACAATATAGGCCAGGTCTTCGGACCCTGTATCAAATTGAAGTCCCATTTTTTATTCTCCTATCGTATTCTTTAAGAAACTTTTTCATTTCTACTTTTTGTTTTTCAGAACAAGCCTTACATAGAGAACGTCCACAACAGACCTCCTCAATAGGCCCACGACAGATCCTACATTCTTTATACATTAAGCCAACTTTGCTTCGAGATCAGATAGTCTCTCTTTAAGATGGTCTATCTCCTCCTGAAGCCCTGTCTCGTAATAGATCTCGTTAACCATCCTCTCAACATCTTCGGTAACCTTGTCCTCAAGATCCTTACCGTGCACAGCTCTTTCCAGCATGGTAACTCT
>Ga0114919_10000825_pt1 | contig 24628 bp, 26 predicted proteins | sample BlataG_FD_88682 | JGI IMG/M metagenome (GOLD analysis project Ga0114919, IMG submission 88682) | Deep subsurface microbial communities from Black Sea to uncover new lineages of life (NeLLi) - Black_00105 metaG | ecosystem: Environmental > Aquatic > Marine > Oceanic > Sediment | place: Atlantic... | reverse complement strand
TTTTCGTTCAAGATCAAGGCATGCGAAAAAAATAACCACAGGCATATATTTGATATTCCGAGGATTATTTTTTGAGCATAACGCAGAGATTGTGCGAAAAGACCATTAATCAACAGACTCATAAATGCGGCCCAAATAATACTAAAGGTCGCGGCGGTAACCGCAACCCCTTGAATTTTAACGGCAGGCATGATCGGATTTGGACCAACAACCTTAACCGTGTTAATATGCCTGAAATTATTGCCAATATTTACCATTGCATAGTAACATACAAGAATATATACTAAAAATCAAGTTTTGATTCTATCTTGTTTTTTTTGTTTTGTTACCCTGTTTTTTAATGTTGTGGTCACAATTTTTTCAGGAATAGACTCCTGGCTGAATACTGAGATCAACACTGCCGAACTTTCAACCGGCGTTTCGTAGGTTAGCGATTTTTTAAGATGCTGAATCTAATCTTAAATTTTTAGCCATCCTGCCCATTATATTGTATCTTTTTTGATAAAAATTGGAAATTGAACACTATTATTTGAATTTCCAGTAGGGGACCGGTCCTAATCCCCGTCATATTCCTGGTAAATAATATGCCCGCAGGCCTTGCAATGTGAGGCATTCTCGTCATGGTAGCGAAGGCCACACCCCGGACAAACGACATCTTTTTTTGTGGCAATGTGTATCCATTCCTTGGCGATACGGCTCACCTGCCAGGGTATGAGGATGATGCCTGAAAGTATCATAAGTACGGTAACCCATTTCCCTGCCTCGGACAGGGGAGTGATGTCTCCGAACCCCACTGTTGTGAGCGTTACCACGGTGAAATAGAATGCATCTCCGAAAGTCCGCACACCTGGGTTTGAAATGCTTTCAACATAGAAAAAAAGGCCGGAAGAAATAAAAAAAATCATGAGTATGGTTAAAAAGAGTCTAATCAAATTCAATAACCGGACAGTAATGCTGCCAAAGAAGAAGTGACGATCTGCGGTAAATCGCAGAAACCTGAATATCCTGAACACTCGGATCACCCGGATCACTTTTATGAATCCGAAGTTGGGCGTTAAACCAAACACAGGGAGCACAAGCAGAGAGAGTGTCGGCAAAATGGCTATAAAATCAACGATGCTATAAACATCAACCAACTGTTTAAGTCTGTTTTTTGCACCGTAAAGTCTTGCAACATACTCGGCGATGAAAAACAGGACGATTATTACCTCTGTATTCCATAGCAGGCGTCTGGCAGCCTCAGACACGGGATAGGTCTCGATCACAAAAATGGAGCAGATAGCAAGATTCAGGAGTATGATGAAAATATCAATTAATTTGCCCAATGGCGTCTTGCAGTCAATTAAATAAAACTGGAGGGTTTCGCGGAAGGCAGATGACGCTGACTTTTTTTCCTTTGGGTGATTATTTGGCATGGGTTTTCTAAATGCCGTGTTTCTCTCCTCGTTTTTTTCCTTTGGATCTCATGAAAGAAAAAAACAATTAAAATAAGAACAACAGAACCATTAGTTGGTCGGAATGAACTCTTTTGTTCTCAGTGGAATAAAAAATCTATGTAAGATTTAGGGAACACATCTTGTCCCCTTGTATCTCTTTCTTCTTAGTCGGAGTTAATTCTATCCCTTAATTTCCCAGAACAGTTAAATGTAACAACCTTTCTCGGTTCCAGCATCATGACATCACCGGTAGCTGGATTCCTGCCTTTTCGTGCCTTCTTTTCCTTTACACAAAATTTGCCGAAGCCGCTGATCATAACATCCTCACCGGATTGCAGCGTGCTTTTGATAATCTCTAAAAAGGTTTCTACAACTTCATAAGATTTATTCCTGGGAAAACCGATTTTGTTCTGGATTGATTCTACGATTTGAGCTTTAGTGAGTGTCATGGCAGGGTCTCCTTTGTGTCTACAATATCCAGGATAAAACCACAGTTCCAAAAACTACGGAAATAATTCCAAATAACCTATAAATTTGATCTAACGCTGAACGAATGTACCCATCAACAAGTCCGTCATACGGGTTTTTACGGATTAAAAAGATAATGCCGCCTTCGATGACCGCTAAAAATCCTATTAATCTTATAAACCATTCCCACTCCCTTTCTTATTTGAGCTAAAAATCTATAGTACAACGTCCATAAACAGTAAAGATTTATTTAGGATTTCGTGCGTTATATTTCGGATTTTTGACCGAAATAATTAATATATAGTCTCTATATCATATTAATATCTTTAATATTTTTCTGAATTTCTTGACTTATCCAAAGATTACATGATAATGAAAACAAAAAGTCTAAGCTGAAGTGCAGAATAAACTCAATATATAATGCCCAAAATGGACATGGAATTGGCTTTTAGTATAGAATAAATAAAGTATATCGGCGTCGAGGCCGAAGGAGACAAAGACGATGAAACAAAGTAGATTCCCAAAAGGATGGGATGAAGAGCGCGTCAAGCGCGTTCTTGATCATTATGAAAACCAGACTGAGGATGAGGCGGTTGCCCAAGATGAGGCTGCTTGGGAAGATGTATCCCAAACGTTTATTGAAGTCCTGAATGAACTGGTTCCTGCTGTGCGGGAGTTGCTTGCAAAGAAGGTAACTTGATTTCTATTGATACAGGAAATTAGGAACCTTCTGGCAGAACCTGTCAGTCCACCGGACAGGGGTTCCGCGGCGCTTCACACCTGCCGGTGACTTCTGCGTTAGCAAAAAATAATAACCTATGGAAAAATTTGAATTATATACTTTAAATATCTGTAATTTCTGGGATCCAGTCGACAATAAAAATTTTTGGGAAGCTATTATCGAAGTTCCTGATATTTACTCTTTATTCGACCTTCATCTATTTGTCCAACAGCTTTAAATCAACCGGTCACATTTTAGTCACAAGTAAAAAAAAAGAGGTTACAGTGTGAACCGTAACCTCTTGAATTTCATGGTAGGCACGATTGGATTTGAACCAACGACTTCTACCGTGTCAAGGTAGCGCTCTCCCCCTGAGCTACGTGCCTGTAATTTTTAAAATTTGTTAACACCACTTTTTATGTCTGTCAAGAAAAATGCCTATTGGAAGAGATCTAATTCTCATTTATCATAAATTTCATCATATCTGTGGCTGACCGCCACACAAGAATTAGCTTGCTCAGGAGAAACCTTTCGGCGCATGGCTGTCGCAACCGCCGCCACCGGACGTGCCGATAAAACAGGTTGAGCTTAAAAGCCTTTTTACCCGGCTATGGTTGCATTTGGGGCAAGTTATTTTTTTATCATCACTGCTAAAAACAATTAATTCAAAGCAATGACGGCATTTTTCGCATTGATATTCATATATAGGCATAAAAGAACCTCCCGATTAGCGCTTAAACTTGATGAAAAATTATGGTTACTGTTTAAGATACGGGGTTAATTTTTCTTTGATTTCGTCTGAAACGGCCATGGATTGATTTTTTTTGTAATCGTAACAGACCTGGACCGATTCTCCGGCTGCATATACTATGGATTCGTCTGACTGATGGACAAGTTTATATTCAAAAGCAAAGCTTTTGGTGCCGATATCCTTGACCCACATGTGAAGGGTTACCTTGTCAACGAACAGTACCGGTTTAATATAATCGCAGCGAATATGCGCCATTATAAACCTGAAATCAGAAGGATCTGAAACCTTGAAATGTTTTTTTGAAAATTTTTTTCGCCCTTCTTCAAAATAGGTAAAGAATACCGCATTGTTAACATGTCCCAACGCATCAAGATCACGGAATCTGACGTCAATGTTTGTAGAAAATATTTTTCCTGAATTCATAAACAACTCCTACCCCGGATAAATTTTGATTCATTCTGAAAAATTCGGTCTTTTTAACGATAATCATAAAAAAATACTAATCAAATCCGTATTATGTCAAGGTGTTATTTGGTCCAACTGTTTGAACATCCGGCTCTATGATTTTTCACAGGAAAATATATTGGACTTATTCGGTTGCATGTGGCAAATTGAAACCATAGAAAGGAGGTGTTTGCAATGAAAGTTAGAGAGTCTATTTTTTCAGGAAGCTGGTACCCGGGCAACCCTGCCGAGTGCGAAAAAGAGATCAAAAGTTTTCTAAAAGAGTACCCTACAAAGACCATTGCTCAGAGGGCCCTAACCGGAGGGATCGTACCCCATGCGGGATGGTATTTTTCAGGAAGTATCGCCTGCAACGTAATCCATTGCCTCAAAGATGAAAAGCCTCCGGATGTTTTTGTAATTTTCGGGATGCATCTTCACACACGCTCACCCTCCTATATTATGACCGACGGTGCATGGGGAACTCCTTTTGGTGCAATAGAAATCGAAACGTCCCTTGCAGGCGCACTGGCAGAACAATTTACCTTTCAAATCGAAACCGCTGAAAACTTTACTCAGGACAATACCATTGAACTTCAGCTTCCTTTTATAAAATATTTTTTTGGGGACACAAAGATCGTTCCTATTGGCGTGCCGCCCACACAAAAATCCCTTGAAATCGGAACGGCTGTAGCCGATATTTCACAGCGTCTGGGGTTGCGGGTTAAAGTTATCGGATCGACCGATCTCACCCATTACGGTATGAATTACGGGTTTGTATCCCATGGGTCGGGTCCGGCGGCCCTGGACTGGGTGCGCAATGAGAACGACCGAAAGGTGATCGAGGCCATGCTTGCCATGGATCCGGAAAAGGTTATCTCAGAGGCCCTGGCAAATCACAATGCCTGTTGTAGCGGTGCGGCTGCAACTGCAATCGCCGCTGCAAAACGGCTCGGGGCCGGCAAAGCTGAAACCATCGCATATGCAACCAGTTATGATAAAAGTCCGGGGGACAGTTTTGTGGGGTATGCGGGGATTGTGTTTTAAACAAGGATAAGGGGTCACTCGGTAACGACCCGTTATCGTTCGATTCCGTCTCTTGCTAAAATACCCTGATTATAATAATGTTTCACCTCTTTTATCTCGCTAACCAGGTCGGCATATTGGATGAACTCTTGGGGTGCATTGCGTCCGGTAAGGATAATTTCCACGCTTTCGGGCCGCTGGTCCAAAAATTCCAGAACCTGTTTTACGGTAAGCAGACCAAACCAGATTGTCACATTGATCTCGTCAAGTACAACAAGGTCATATTGTCCCGAGAGCATCGCATCGCGAGCCTTGATAAGTCCCTGTTCCGCTTGATCCATATGCTTTTGGGTTACTTGATCCCGACGAATACACTCTGTGTCCCCATACTGCTCCATGGTGATGCAGGGGTTGTCACGCAATGCCGTAAGTTCGCCATAGGGCTGCCCCTTCATGAACTGGCCGATGTATGTTTTCAGTCCATGGCCTGCGGCTCGGATGGAAAGGCCTAAAGCGGCGGTTGTTTTGCCCTTGCCGTCTCCGGTGTATACCTGAATATACCTTTTTATATGCGTTGCCATCATTCAATGATGATGAATTTATGAAAGCTCAAATTCATCAAGTAGTTGGAATTTAGTATTTTTTGACTTTTTACGAGGCCATTGCAAGAGGTTAGAAAAAAAGGGTTATGACATCATATCATAACCCATTGTTGTTTGGCTGAGGGACCAGGATTCGAACCTGGGTTAACGGGGCCAGAACCCGTCGTCCTGCCGCTAGACGATCCCTCAATGGATTTTTAATTTCCAGATACACAAAAATAAAATGTGAGTCAAGATAAAACTGATCTTTCGAATTTCGTGATAATTTCTTTTTCTAAGGATACATAAGATATTACTTGCCGTCATAGAGTTAGTATTAGTCATGAGTAAAACAGATCAAATACATTCCAGTCTGCACGGCTACGGTTGAAAATCGAACGGTCTTTCAAATCGACTAATTTTTTTGGCCGGAACAGGAAGAAACGGATTTTACAATTGATTATATAATTATAACAAATAATTGAAAAATATGCATACCCTTTCACCACTATGGAACCGGACGTAATTGTCGAACGTATATACAAAATAGAAAAATGTTTGTGAAAACCCTTGACAATCCTTTTTGTTTAAATTACTTAAATCGCAATTTCTAATCATGATGATTATATTATAATTAATAATTAATATAATCAAATAGTTAAGGTGGGATATTACTAATGGCCGTACCAAAACGCAAGAAATCCAAGTCAAATCGAAATAATCGACGCATTCACCAGAGAGTTGCAATCCCGAATCGGATTGCCTGTCCGGAATGTGGAGATGCAATGCTTTCTCACCATGCATGCCCCAATTGCGGTACTTATAAAGGCCGTACTGTGATTTTAACCGAATAATGACGGTTTTGCAAAAATTTATTTTTACTCATGTCAAAACTGTTTCATATCCTTCGGAAAAACTTTTTAGGATTTCATCACTAAAAAAGCGATAAGGGAAAAAAGATGACCTTACATACAAACGAAGCAGAACCTGAACTAAGAGGATTGGATATTGAGTCCAGACAGATGGTCATAGAGACGGTCAGGCAGCTTAAGAATCGTCTTTTAACCCGCGAAAAAATTCTTGAATATGACAAAAATGAAATTTTCCCGGAAGAGACGATCCGCGAAATAATGGGACCCGACATTGGCCTGCAGCTCCTTTTTATTTCTGAAGATTATGGTGGAATGGGAGGCGGTACCAGAGACTGTTGCGCGGTAATTCGTGAATTGTGTAAGATATGCCTGGGGATAGGCACAGGTTTTTTTGCCATCCAGCTCGGTGCCGACCCGATAATTGTGGGGGGTACCGAAGAACAGAAAGCAAAATGGCTCGGAGCCATTGCCGAGGGGAATTCCCTTGTGGCCTATGCTGTGACAGAACCGGGGGCCGGCAGCAACCTTGCGTCACTTAAGACCAAAGCGGAACCGGTAACCAATGATACCGGAGAAGTAACAGGATATATCATTAACGGGACCAAGCAGTTTATATCTACCGGAGGATATGCCGATTTCATTACCTTGCTGGCTAAAACACCGGAAGGCCCCGCATTTTTTATCGTGGAAAAGGGGACACCGGGCTTTGTTCAGGGCAAGGGTGAGGATAAGCACGGCATCCGGGCTTCAAACACATCTCCACTGTCTTTTACGGATGTGTTTGTTCCGGCTGAAAATCTCGTGGGCTTGGTGCCCGGTAAGGGGATGAAACAAGCCAACAAAGTTTTTGGATATACCCGGCTGATGGTTGCGGCCATGGCCCTGGGGCCTTGTGAAGCAGCTCTTGAGATCGTAATTCCCTATGCCAAAGAGCGGATTCAGTTCGGATCTCCGCTTTCGGAAAAACAGGGGTTCACTCACAAGCTTGTCGTTCCCCATGCCGTAAGACTCCAGGCCGCAACCGCCTATATGGACGAAATCGCTCTAAGGCTCGATTCAGGCGAATCCGAGCTCCATACGGAAGGTTCCATTAGCAAGCTGTTTGCCACCGAGGCTGCCAACAAGGCCGCCGACGATGCCATCCAGGCACTGGGCGGTTATGGGTATATGACCGAGTTTGAAGTGGAGAAGATCAAGCGGGATGTGAAGATCACCTGCATCTATGAAGGGACCAGCGAAATTCAGCAAAGTATTATCAGCACATTCCGCTGGAAAGAAACCCGCAAAACCAAGGGCGGATTTTATAACGCCATCCGCCGGGAGATGGAAGACATGGATAGCGCTGTAAACGATGCCGGATGTCGGTTTTACGGGCTCGCGGTCGAAGTCTTGAATAATACCATTATGTTGGTTCATGACAACCGGCTGACCCGCAAGCAGCATGTCATGTTTTCCCTGGCCGATATGATAACCCATGTGGAGATCGGGGCCAGCCTGGCGCGTAAGGCCGTGGCCCTTTCAAAAGCCGGTGACCCGGAGGCCGAAAAGGTTAAAGCCATGTCCAGGATTTTTGCCGATGAGGTTGCGCAACTTGTTTCCCGGAACGCGCTGAATATCCTGATGGGTTCCGGTGTATTTGATCAAAAGGCGGCCCATGATTTTATGGAAACAAATTCTTATAACCAACTGGTTTGCAGCAGCCTGAATGTCATAAATGACATGGATCTGGTTGCAGACATACTGTTTGCGAGGTAATCATGACGGAACAAAAACAACGCATTGTTGTCGTTACGGGTGGTTCGAGAGGTATTGGCAGGGCTATTTGTATATCATTGGCAGCACCGGACACCCACATCTATTTTAATTATTTTTCTCCAAGTGATCCGGATGCCGAAGCTGCCGCTGCTGCTGAAACTGAGAAACTTGTCGCCGATGCCGGGGGATCGGCAGTCAGCAGTAGTGTTAACATTGCCGAAGAAAAAGAAGTGGTGAGCTTTTTCGAAGAAATTTTAGACAAATCCGGGCGGATAGATGTTCTCGTAAATAACGCCGGTATAACCAAAGACGGTCTTTTGGTGCGCATGAAGGAAAAGGACTGGGATGCTGTTTTAAATATTAATTTAAAGGGAGCGTTCACATGCACGAGGATTGCTGCAAAAGCCATGATGAAGCAGCGTTGTGGCCGTATCATTAATATGGCGTCAGTTGTGGGCGTAACCGGGAATGCGGGACAGGCAAATTATTCGGCATCTAAGGCAGGTTTAATTGGACTTACAAAAACAGCTGCCAAAGAACTTGCTCCGCGCGGCATTACCGTCAATGCAATCGCTCCGGGTTTCATAGAAACGGATATGACTGCGTTACTTTCAGAAAAGGCAAGGAATGCAATGCTGGATCAGGTTCCGTTGGGACGGGCGGGGCAGCCTGAAGATGTTGCAGCCGTTGTTGCTTTTCTGGTTTCTGAGAGTGCATCTTACTTAACCGGCCAGGTAATTCATGTAAGTGGTGGAATGTACATATAAAAGGAGGTAAACAGAATGTCCATTGAGGATAAAGTAAAAAAAATAATTGCGGAAAAGCTGAGTGTTGATCTTGAAGAAGTTGTGCCGGAGGCGTCCTTTGTGGATGACCTTGGCGCAGATTCACTCGATCTTGTGGAGTTGATCATGTCCATGGAAGAGGAGTTCGATATTGAAATCCCGGATGAGGAAGCAGAGAAATTGGTGACGGTCAAAGACGCTTTCGATTTCATTAATGCACATTAATGTCTCGTAATTCCGGCGTATCAGGCGGATTGAAAAATCGGTATAAATATTACGGCTGGTAAGGAGATATTTTGGACAGGCGGGTCGTTATTACAGGTTTGGGGCTTGTAACGCCACTGGGTATCGGCGTTGAAGAGACGTGGATTGCGCTGTGTGAAGGCAAATCGGGGATCTCCGAAATAACCCGGTTCGATGCATCCGGATTTGACACTCGGATTGCCGGAGAAGTTAAGGATTTTCACCCTGAGGATTTCCTTCCAAAAAAAGAAGCAAAACGCATTCAATTGTTTATAGCCTACGCTGTTGCAGCATCCCGAATGGCTCTGGAAGATTCAGGGCTAATCATAGACAGTACCAACCAAAACAGGATCGGTGTTCTCACAGGATGCGGTCTGGGCGGGCTTCAGATACTCGAACAAACCGCCGCGATACTGAAACAGAAAGGACCCAAACGGGTAACGCCGTTTTTTATTCCCATGATGATAGGGAATATGGCTCCGGGTATGATCTCCATCTATTTGGGGGCGAAGGGACCCAATTCTTCAATTGCAACCGCGTGTGCTTCAGGCACACATGCGGTCGGGGACGCATTCAAAATCATTAAAAGAGGCAATGCGGATGCCATGATAACCGGCGGCGCAGAGTCTGTTATTACACCCACCTGCATTGCCGGTTTCAATGCCATGAAAGCCCTTTCCGTCCGGAACCATGACCCTGAAAAAGCATCCCGTCCCTTTGACCGTGACCGTGATGGTTTTATCGTGGGTGAAGGATGCGGAATTCTCATATTGGAAACACTTGAGGGGGCCTTGAAAAGAGGGGCCAGAATTTATGCGGAGATATGCGGGTATGGTATGAGCGGAGACGGGTTTCATATGGCCGCGCCTGCTCCGGATGGCGAAGGCGCGGCCCGATGCATGGCTGCAGCAATTGATGACGCGGGAATTTCATATAACGCCGTAGATTATATCAATGCCCACGGCACGTCAACGCAGCTTAATGATGTTTACGAGACGCGAGCCATCAAGTCTGTATTCAAGGGAAAAGCACACTCACTGGCAATAAGTTCGACCAAATCGATGACCGGCCATCTTTTGGGTGGTGCCGGTGGAATTGAAACCGTTTTTACAGCACTTACCGTTCATGAAGGCATTATTCCGCCGACAATAAATCTTGATAACCCAGACCAGGATTGCGATCTTGATTATGTTCCAAACACCGCCAGAAAGACGGATGTCAAACTCGCCATGACTAATTCCTTTGGCTTTGGGGGGACAAACGCGGCACTTATACTCAGTAAATACAACGAATAAATTGACCGCTTGAAAAAAAACGTAATACTTTAGTATTTTGAAAAAGTTGTCGCTGGATTGAAATTGATTTGTTTCAAAGGACTAAACTTTTACAAAAGGTTCTGTTTTAGGGAAGACTATAACATATAGCGAAAAATTACATTGTAATACTTATGGATTTTGCAGCAAGGATCACGGGAACCGGAGCAGCCTTTCCTGAAAATCGGCTTAGCAATGCGAGTATTGTTGAAAGGCTTGCAAAATTAGGAGTCGAAACCAGCGACACCTGGATTCGTGAGAGAACCGGAATTCGAGAGCGGAGGATTTCAGATGTTGAAAACCCTGCTGAACTGAATTCCTCGCTCGGTTTTTCGGCAGCACAAAAAGCCCTGGAAATGGCGGAAAAGTCGGCTGAAGACATAGATCAAATTATTTATGCCACCTGTTCACCCGATACGCTGCTTCCATCTACCGCCTGCTGGCTTCAACACAAGCTTGGCGCTAAAAAAGCCTGGGCCATGGATATTAATGCGGCCTGTTCAGGATTTATTTATGGTCTGGCAACTGCCGATAAGTTTATTCAGACAGGACAGGTAAAAACATCGCTGGTTGTGGCCGGTGAAGTCCTTAACCCAATGGTTAATTGGGAAGACCGAAATACCTGTATTTTATTCGGAGACGGGGCAGGAGCCGCTATTGTTGAACAGGTTCCTTCAGACTCCACCCGAAGGATTTTGTCCAGCCATCTGCTTTCGGACGGAAATCTCTGGGACTTCCTTTGGGTTCCTGCGGGTGGGTCAAATATGGAGGTTAGCCCTGAAAGATACTCACGGAAACTTCATAAAATAAAAATGAAAGGCAAGGAAATCTTTAAAGTCGCTGTAAAAACCCTATCTGACTTTGCCCTTCACACCTTGAATAAAAATCTGATGACAACCGATGATCTGGACTGGTTTGTTCCTCATCAGGCCAATCTCCGAATCATAGAAGCTGTGGTCAAGCGCATTAAATTACCGATGGAAAAAGTTCTAATTAACGTGGATCGTTACGGTAACACTTCAGCTGCGACGATTCCTACGGCTTTGGACGAAGCCGTCAGAGACGGAAGAATTAAAAGCGGACAAACCGTTTTGCTCGATGCCTTCGGGGCAGGGCTTACTTACGGTTCCCTTCTTCTGCGCTGGTAATCAATATGACAGATTATTTCCACACTTTTCATATTCCTGTTATGGGCACCGGGCATTCGGTTGACACCCCTATCCGTGTGGCGCCTTTGGGGATTTCTTCCGTTATTTCACTCGTAGATGACTTCTTACTGGAAAAAATTCGCAAATATTACACGTCAAAGTTCAACCTTCCATATGTCAAGATATCCAGAGATGCGGAGGACGGTCGAGCGAAAAGGATCACCGCCTACCTGGATACCGTTTATGAGATTGTCTTGAAAAAAATGGAAGAAATAAGACAGCAGCCTTTTTTCAAAAATAACAATAAACGTAAATATTTTGAGCTGTTGCCTGAAGAATCGCCTTTGAGAAAAAAATATGAAGAACTTCTCAGAATGAAGGCCGGATATGAAAGAGATGCTCTTGAAGAAGATCTGACATCGCGCATGAAACCCGGCTCTATAGACGTAAATATCATGGTTACTTTGGATCGGACTCATTTTGACAAAAACGGCGATCCTCTTGGCGATGAATTTTCCGATGCCAAAGCAGGACTTAGGGGGTATGCCAATAGTTGCCTTGATTCCGGCATTGTATATTCAGCAGGTTTTAACCGGCGCTTGTTCAGTTATATGACCCGATTCAAGGATTTTTACAGAGACAAAATGGGCCGGATCAGAAAACGAATCATCCTGAAAGTCAGCGATTTTCGTTCGGCCCTTGTTCAGGGTAAATTTTTAGCCAAAAAGGGTCTTGAAGTTTATGAATTTCGCATTGAGTCAGGGCTGAACTGCGGCGGCCATGCCTTTGCTTCCAATGGAATTTTACTGCCGGTTCTTCTTAAGGAATTTAAGGAGAAGCGCAAAAGCTTGATGTCGGAGTTTCAACCGCTCATACAAAAATACTACAAAAAAATGGGGTGGAACTATCCGGAGTCTAAATTAAACGACTGCCCGCTGATTACCGTGCAGGGAGGGATAGGGAATCATGGAGAAGTCCGTCGATTAAAAGAATTTAATATAGATCGAACAGGATGGGCCAGTCCTTTTCTGCTGGTTCCGGAAGTTACACGCGTGGATGCCACTACCCGTGAACTGTTACGACAGGCTCAAGCAGATGATCTTTACATGAGTGACGTATCTCCGCTGGGAATTCCTTTTAATAATGTGCATAAAACAGGATCAGAAATATGGACACAAAAAAGGGTGGCGGAAGGCAGACCCGGCTCTCCATGCCCAAAAAGTATTCTTGTCTCCAATACAGAGTTTACCGAAAAACCGATTTGCCTTGCCTCACGGGAGTATCAAAAAACAAAACTAAAAGAAATTGAGAATATGGATATTTCAGATGATGAAAAAGCAAGGCTTTGCCAAAAGGTTGTGGAAAAGACCTGTATCTGCGACCATCTTGAGAACGGTGCTCTTATTGCCCTGGGGATTGCCAAAGAAAAAAATTCGCCTCAATCAATATGTCCCGGCCCCAATATCGAATGGTTTTGCAAATTTTACGCCCTGAAGGAGATGGTAGACCATATTTATGGAAGGGGCCCATCCCTAATTTCATCCGAACGCCCCCATATGTTTGCCAAGGAAATTGTGTTGTATGTGGAATATTTTGAAAAGATGGTGGCGGATTCTTCTTTAACGCCCGATGCAATTAAAGCGTTGCTGGAATTTAAAAACAATCTGGAAGCGGGTCTGAACTTTTGTCTTGAAATTGCTCATAAGCCGCCGTATCCGGGGGAAAACCTAAACTCTATTTCAGATTGTGTGGAACGGGAAAGAGTTCGTCTGAGATCCATTTGCAACGGTTTTGAAAAAAAAATGAACTGAAAGAGAAGTATGGAGATAGATCAATTCTGGCACATTCTCAAAACCGACTTCGGCTATCGGAGCCCCCGAAAACGTCGCTTTCTGGTGGAGAAATTTTCCTTTTGGGCTACGTTCATCTATTACGTCCAGCTTCTGAATATCATCCTGATAGAAAGTATAACCGCACGCAAGGGGACTTATGACCGGGAGACCTGGGCACGCGGTTCTCTGGGTATTGTTAAAGTTGTAGAATCTGCGGGTGGAAGGCTTCATGTATCAGGCCTGAAGGGGGTGGTGGAACATCAGGAGCCGCTGGTTTACGTTGCCAACCATATGAGCCTGCTCGACACTCTGGTTCTTCCCTGCATTCTCCTTGCATTTAATAGCGTCACGTTTGTAGTTAAGAAAGGGCTGTTAAGATACCCGGTTCTCGGCTCGATTATTAGAGCTATCCATCCCATCGCAGTTACCCGTCAAAATCCCCGGGAAGATTTGAAGTTGGTCCTAATGCGAGGACAAACATTGATTTCTCAGGGCTGTTCGATCATGATATTTCCCCAGGCCACCAGAAGCGTCGTGTTTGATGCTGCATCTTTTAATTCACTGGGAGTTAAGTTGGCGCGAAAAGCCGGGGTGGCTGTGGTTCCGGTTGCGTTGAAAACCGATTTTCAGGGCAATGGAAGGATCATCAAAGATATGGGCGCCGTGGACCCCAGCAAAGAATTATATATAAAATTCGGGGAGCCGATACCTGTGGAAGGGAACGGGCAGGTAACACATCAACGGATCGTTACGTTCATTACGGAAAACCTGACAGCATGGGGTGCAAAAGTTAATCGAAATATTTCGTGAACCCTATGCCCTGACCCGGATAAACCGGAAAAAACAAAAAACAAATAGCAAATCACAAACAAATCACAATAACCGAAATTCAAAATTCCAAACAGGTTTTGGTCATTGAATGTTGGAATTTAAAATTTATCTGTTTTTTGTGCTTATAAGAAAATTGTTGCTTAAGTGTAAATGCCATATGGTAATGACCGAACCCTCTGGGCGGGATAATCAGTTTTGGTCATTGGAATTTGGGATTTTTTTGTTATTTGAATATTGGAATTTGGGATTTAATTGATATTTGGTGCTTGTATATTGATTTTTTGCCATAAAATGCACAAAATTTACAACTAAGCGCTTAACCTAAGCATCCGTATCAGGCACTACGGGCATGGGGACCTTTATAAACTGAACCCCCTCTTCTTTTAACGTCTTTTCTTCCCCCTTGGTACTGACACCTCTGATGTTTCTCGGCTCTATAACGCCGTAATGCATTTTTAAGGCTTCTTTGGTAAAATCAGATCCCACATCATCAAAATTTTTTTCGACAAAATCGACTATCTTCCGATTAATATCTGCAAGATCTTCATGCTGATCATAAAAATTTTTTAAAGATGAAGACGATTTTATGGCAAAAGTCGAAGGGACCCTGGCAATGGACGTGCTCTCACAAATGGGGCATGAAATAAAGCCGTTTTTTTTCTGTTCTTCGTATGTCTGTCCGTCTTCAAACCAACCCTCAAAGGAATGGCCGTTGATACATTGTAAATCATATGCTATCATAAATTAATACCGTTTTTAAAATAGATGAATTCGCAAAAGGTCGCAGTTATCACATCTCAGGCTTTAAGATTTAAGTTTTATGCGATCAAAATTAGACGTTTTAACAGATAGTTAAAACTTAACACCGTAACTTCTCAATAAGTTCTGGTGTACTAAATGATCATGTTGACCCGAATCCATAATTTATTGAGATGTTACTTAACACCTAAGATGTAACACACTTGTAAAAAAGTCATTTTCTGGCTTTTGACGAGACTGTCAAAACAGGCCGTTTATTTTCTTAATAATATTAACTATCATATCTAACGGTATTTTTAAAGAAATTATTGACAGATTCGATTTTTTCAATGCAAAATATTATCATGACGCAGATTAATACAGATTTTCTAATCATCGGCAGTGGTGTAGCCGGTCTTAGTTTTGCCCTTAAGGTGGCCAAATTTGGCAGTGTTGCTTTGGTCACCAAGAAAGGGATCATGGACAGCAACACCTCACAGGCCCAAGGCGGCATCGCTTCTGTCTTCGACAAGGTTGATTCGTTTGACCTTCACATCCGGGATACCCTTGCTTCGGGGGACGGTCTATGCAACCGGGATGTTGTTGAAATGGTTGTTAAAAACGGTCCTGACAGAATTCGCGAGTTAGTCGACCTTGGTGTACATTTCAATGTAAAAGACAAAGAGCGAACAGATCACAAATCTCGGGATTATGATATTGATTTTGATTTAGGACGTGAGGGGGGCCACTCTCAAAAGCGAATTGTTCATGCCCATGACATGACCGGAATGGAGCTTGAAAGTGTCCTGGTGGCCCATGTTAAAAATCACGAGAGGGTTACCCTGTTCGAAAATCATATCGCCATAGATCTTATCACCATTTCAACCCGTATGAAAAGGGGACAGATTACTACGACACATGAAGACTATTGTTGCGGAGCATATGTTCTTGACAGACAAACAAATCAAGTCAAAACTTTTTGTGCTAAGATTACACTCCTTGCAACGGGGGGCGCGGGCAAGGTTTATCTCTACACAAGCAATCCCGATATTGCTACCGGAGACGGGATTGCCATGGGATACCGGGCCGGCGCCACGGTGGCCAACCTTGAGTTTGTTCAGTTTCACCCCACCTGTTTGTATCACCCGGATGCCAAGAACTTCCTTATTTCAGAAGCTGTAAGAGGTGAAGGGGCGATTCTAATCGATTCTTCGGGTAACGCTTTCATGGAAAAGTATGACTCTCAGAAGGATCTGGCATGCCGTGACGTGGTTGCCCGTGCGATTGATGTAGAACTCAAGAAAAGCGGAGACGATTCCGTATTTCTCGATATATCCCACAAAAATGGCAATTTCATAAGAGAACGCTTCCCGAATCTATATGAAAAATGTCTCTCTTTTGGTTTTGATATGACCAAGGAACCTATCCCTGTTGTTCCCGCCGCCCATTACCTGTGCGGCGGCATCGCCACCGGCATGTTTGGCAGAACAGATTTGCATCGGCTGTACGCCGTCGGTGAAACTGCTTGCACCGGACTTCATGGGGCCAACAGACTTGCGAGCAACTCACTGGTCGAGGCCCTGGTTTATTCCCATACAGCCGCCAAACAGGCGGTCAAGGATCTCGATACATTGGATTTTAGTTTTACTCCTGACCCGCCGCCGTGGGATGAAGTCGGTACGACAGACAGTGATGAAGTTATTATGGTTTCACATAACTGGGATGAAATCAGACGATTTATGTGGAACTATGTTGGAATCGTCCGATCGGACAAACGGTTGGCCAGGGCACAGAGGCGAATTGAAATCATTCAGAAAGAAATCCATGAATATTATTGGAATTTCAGGGTTTCCGCAGATCTTATTGAACTTAGAAATATAGCGATCGTGGCTGAACTTATTATCAAATGCGCCAGTCACAGGAAAGAAAGCCGCGGCCTTCATTACAACATTGAATATCCCAATCGCGATGACTCACGATGGCAGAAGGATACTATTATTCGGAGGCCGTTTGTGGGATAGGATGTCCGGCGGGAATAACTCTTCAATCGAAAATCTTCAATTTTTAAATCCCCATTCTTCATTGACAAGACCGGTTTTTGTATTATTTTATTTAATTAATAAAATATAGCCCTTTCTCATAACCGATTTGCTTTATTGATATAAGACTTGTGATTTTGATTCCATTTATCGCGGGATACAAGTTCAGAAACGTTGCTGTAGATGACTAGTAAACGAGATTACTACAAGGTTTTAGGCGTAAACCGTAATGCGGATGATAGCGAGTTAAAGGCTCACTACCGAAAGCTGGCCCTGAAATTTCATCCGGATCGAAATCCCGGCAATAAAGAGGCTGAAGAAAAATTCAAAGAGGCTTCCGAGGCCTACGAGGTGCTTCGAGACCCTCAGAAACGGAATATTTATGACCAGTTTGGTCATCAGGGCCTTGAAGGATTGGGTTTTTCCGGATTTAGAGGTTTTGAAGACATTTTTTCTAGCTTTGGAGGAATCTTTGAGGATTTTTTCGGATTCAGCAGTGGACGTCGTTCCAGAAGCAGGGCTCAGAAAGGAGCTGATCTTCGTTACGACCTTTCCCTTGGCTTCATGGAAGCTGCCTTTGGAACAGAAACCGAAATAGAGTTAGAAAAGGTGGAGGTTTGCCCTTCCTGTGAGGGAGATGGTTGCGACCAGGGTACCCATCCGGAGACCTGCAGGCAGTGTAACGGAACTGGCCAGGTTTCCCGCAACCAGGGGTTTTTTACTGTGAGGACCACATGTCATCACTGCCGCGGTAACGGCCAAACCATACCGCATCCATGCCCTAACTGTAATGGATCCGGACACATTAGAGTCAATAAAAAGGTGGCCGTAAAAATTCCTGCCGGTGTGGATACCGGATCCAGGCTTCGTCTGACAGGTGAAGGTGAAGCCGGTAGTTATGGAGGGCCTCCGGGAGATCTTTATGTTTTTATTCATGTAGAATCCCATAACTTCTTCGAACGAGACAACACAAACGTCATCTGCCAGGTGGGAATTTCCTTTATACAGGCAGCCCTTGGCGATACCATAGCGGTACCCACCTTAAACGGCAAAAAGGAACTTAAAATTCCAAAAGGCACCCAGCCCGGTGACCTGTTTCGCTTGCGCGGCGAGGGAATCCCTTCTCTCAGGAGCGGCAAACGAGGTGATCAAATAATCCAGACTCTAATAAAAACACCTGTCAACCTCAACAAGAAACAGGAGGCGCTTCTTAAAGAATTCGCTAAAATCGAATCAGGAAAGCTGTCGAACAAATTAAAAAATGTTTTCAAAAGCGGCAATGCTAGTGCATCCTGATTAACGGATCTTAAGGCTGATGTTGATGAATTCGACTGATAAATAAGGCGTTATAATAAAAATTCTCCGACCTCTGATTGAACTTGGATGCAGAATATTTTTAAGAGGATGGGAAATCATGTATGAATTAAAAGTTGTTACTCATTTTGCAGCCGCCCATCAGCTCAAGATGGTGGCCAAAAAATGTGAAAACTTGCACGGGCACAACTGGAAAATAGAAATCTGCGTGGCCGGAGAAACTCTCAATAATGCCGGGGTGCTGGTAGATTTTGGAGAGCTAAAACAGCATGTCTCTGAAATCATAGCAAGGCTGGATCACAAGTTTTTAAATGAACTGGATTACTTTGATGATAACAATCCGCCATCTTCGGAAAACATTTCCCATTATATTGCAACCTCCCTTCAAACTCTATTAAAAAACTCTAATATAAAGGTTGCCCGTGTAACAGCGTGGGAATCAGAGGATGCCTGCGCAACATATTTACTGGGCAACCCCTCTTCCCCTTTTTAAACGGTTATCTCCGCTGTTTCAGAGCATTTCGGCAATTCTTCCAATACCAAAGGAATGCCATTAATCGTAACGTCGAATTTTATCACATCAACATGATATCGTTATACTATTCTGCCGTTTATATCCTCTATAACTCTGCACAGGCCCTCTTTTGCAATATATTCTTTTACAGAGTTTGTTTTCCTGTTCCAATTTCCTGTTTCTAATTTTGAAAATAATTGATAAAAGTAAAAAAATAGTAATAAGGAATTCGATATGCCTGAAAAATGTATTCTTATCCTGCTCGATGGGCTTGGGGATAGATCATACCAGGAACTTGATTTTAAGACCCCGCTTCAGGCTGCCAAAACGCCTGTTTTAGACAGAGTGGCGGTGGCGTCTGCCAACGGTTTATACCATGCTGCCTGCATGGGCCAGGCTCTTCCCAGTGAAAATGCTCATTTTATCATGTTCGGTTATGATATAAAGGAGTTTCCAGGCAGGGGGGCGCTGGAAGCATTGGGCGCAGGAATTGAATTTCAACACAAAGATGTTGCAGTTTTATCTCATTTTGCCAGTATAACAGAATCTGAAAAAAAACTTGTCCTTGAACAGGGGAAACCTGTGATTTCAGACAGAGAGATTTCAGAATTTGTTGATGTTGTTCGAGAATTTGAAACAGAGGGAGTTAGAATACGCTTTAATCCGGCAGGCGGGATTCGTGGTATTATTACGCTTCACGGCAGTGTGTCTCCTTTTATTACAGACTCGGATCCGTTTGTAAGTAATAGGCCATTGATTAATATACAGCCGTGGGACGGATACAGTGATGACCCGGCAACCGCAAATACCGCTTGGGCTCTAAAAAAATATCTAATTCATGTTTATCATAAACTTCGCGTGCATCCTCTTAATCAGGTAAGAATTAAAAATGGTAAACTACCCATAAACAGCCTTGTTACCCAGAGGGCGGGACAGCTGAAAAATATAACGCCTTTTGCGGATCGATATGGGTTGCGTGGGCTGTCCATGGCATCAGGCCTGATGTACTGGGGCCTTGGTAGATATATCGGCCTTGATGTTAAAAAAGTCACGGATACCGGAAATCCCGGCAATGATCTGGCCGAGCGAATCCATATGGCTTATGAATGCTTAAACGAGTATGACTTTATACATGTACACACCAAAACACCGGATGAGGCTGCACATAAAAAAAATCCCCTGGCCAAAAAATCGGTCATTGAATCCCTGGATAAAGGTATTGGAAAGGTGATCCAACCCCTGTTGGAAGATCCGGAACTGCTGGTTATTGTAACTGCCGATCATTCCACACCCAGCTCGGGTCCGTTGATCCATTCCGGTGAAAGCGTTCCGATCATGTTTCATGGCAGTGGCGTAAGGCGAGACCGGGTCAGCCAGTTTGATGAAATTAGTGCAGCTTCCGGTGCTCTGGGAACTCTTAGGGGCAAAGAGCTGATATATATGGTTTTGAACCATTTAAACCGGTCAAAACTCCACGGAATAATGGATACACCTGTTGACCAACCCTACTGGCCAGGGAAGTATAACTCCTTAAAACTGGAGTAACGGATCACTCTTATTGAAACCTCAATAGAGGTGAAAGAGAGCTTAAGGATATCTGCATAACCGTGAACGGAGTCTTATGAACCGGAGAAACAGAAATAGTGGGAGACCTAAAACCATGTAATAAAACTTCTGTGTTCTCGGCAGTCTTTGAGGTAAGGGATCTAAAAAGAATGAACAGCATCTTAGAAAAAAAGCAGCTATTTCAAACGGTTGAAACCGGCATCATTCACGGAAGATTCCAGATTCTTCATAATGACCATGTTAAGTATCTTCTGGCGGGAAAACAGTTTTGCCGGCATCTGGTTGTTGGAATCACCAATCCCGATCCCATGTTGACCAAAAAAGAACATGAAGATTCTCAAAGAGACAATTCCTCATCCAACCCGCTTACCTATTATGAACGATATATTCTGGTTAATGAGGTATTGCAGGCTGAAGGGGTAAAACCCAACGAGTTTTCAGTTGTTCCTTTTCCCATTAATATGCCCGAACTTTATAAATATTATGTGCCCATGAACGGTTTATTTTTCCTTACCATTTACGATGACTGGGGAAAAAAGAAACTCAACACCTTTAAATCACTCGGGCTCAACACCCATGTTCTGTGGGAAGTGCCGCCCGCGAAAAAAGGCATCAGTGCCGCTGAAATTCGCCGCCTTATGGTGGATGGAAAACCCTGGGAGCATATGGTACATCACCGTGTTTCACATCTTTTGAAAAAATGGGATATTCCCTGCAGAATTAAAAAAATAATTGCAAAATCTACTTAAATAATGAAACGGTTCTCTCCGCAGAAAATGTATAATCCGGAACCTTTGGCCAGACATGCCAAAGTCATGTTTAATTTGGATGCCAGTTCCACGGCCAGTGATGTGGGTCGCGAGAAAGCCAATATCACAGGGATACGGGCCCGTGCAGCTTTCTGCACCAGTTCGTAGCTGATCCGGGAAGAAAGGATCAAGAGCGAAGCCTGGTCAAGGTTGTGATTAAGGAAAACCTTTCCGATGGCTTTATCAAGTGCGTTATGCCGGCCCACATCTTCAGCCACGGATAACAGCTTAAAATCAGAAGAATAAAGGGCGGCTGCATGAGATGCACGGGTCTGATCACGCAACGGCTGGTGGCTGGAAAGATTTTCAAGGCATTCCAGTGCCAACCCCGCATTAATCTGAGCAGTATTTTTCATGGGTTGAATAACCTGATAAAGATCTTTGACGATCTCCTTGCCGCAAATGCCGCAGCTGGTCTGGCTAATAAAGCCGCGTCTGTCTAAAAGTCCGGTTATTTTGTTCTGACGCGATTCCTCAAGAGTGATGGTGACGACATTAGAGTCGGTGCCGTCACAACATGAGATGACCTTAATATCCTCGGGAGTATCAATAATCCCTTCGGCAAGACAGAACCCGGCAGCATGGGCCAATTCATCGCCCGGAGTCCGCATAACCACAGAATAAGGTTTACCTTCAATACGGATCGACAGCGGTTCTTCGCCGATAAGTTTGTGATTGGAAGATGTGTAGCGCCCTTTATCCCAGTGTATGACACGATGAGTTAAATATGTTTCCAAAAAGAGCCTCCTTCAGCCGATTGGATGGCTCAGTGCCCTGAACCTAAATTGAGCGATTTTTTACTCGATCTGCACCGATCTCTTGCGCATCAAGGATCCTCGAAAATCCTCGACATATCCACGGGTATGCCTGCGGTTTTCGCGAACCCTTATGCATCAAGATCTCAGCACATCTCTTCGCAAAAAATCGCTCAACTCAGGTTGAAAATATGAAACGTTTCATAAATTCTAAAAATGCTTACAAAACAAATAAAACGGTCTTTTTACAACATCGTCAAATTTGTTAATTTTATCTTGACAAATTTCTGTAATAGATTAATAATAATCATTTTCTTAAATGAAAGTTAGGGTCAGTTACCTTGAGGAGGGATCAAGTATATGTACGCTATCGTTAATACAGGGGGAAAGCAATATAAAATTCAGCAGGGCGATATTTTGAGGGTAGAAAAAATTCCCGGAGAGATCGGCAGCCCGGTTTCTTTTGACAGGGTCCTTATGTTTTCAGACGCAGAGAACGTGAGTATCGGTCGGCCGGTTCTTGACAATGTAGCGGTAAAAGGCCACATAATTGAGCAGGGCAAGGCCAAAAAGATTATCGTTTTCAAGTATAAACGACGAAAAAGATATCGCCGCAAGCTGGGACATCGACAGCAGTATACTGCGATCAAAATAGACAGCATTGAAGCGTAAGAACAGGAAAAACTTTAGATTTTTGGAAATGTTATTGCTTATGGCAAGTCGATTGGGTTCAAAGAACCAAACAATTACAAAAAAAGATATCGTGGACGTAACAACATAGCGAGGTCTGAACAAGGAGTTTTCATAATGGCACATAAAAAAGCAGGCGGCAGTTCCAGGAACGGTCGTGACAGCCAGGGGCAGCGCAGGGGCGTAAAGCGATATGGCGGTCAAAAAGTAAAAGCCGGTAATATTCTGGTTCGCCAGTTGGGAACAAAAATTCATCCTGGAGACAACGTGGGCATGGGCAGGGATTACACCCTATTTGCCAAAATTGATGGTTTTGTTGCTTTTAAAAGGCTGGGTCGTTCTCGGAAAAAAGTAAGCGTTTATGCAGCGTGAAATTCATTGATGAAGCGATTATTACCGTTTGGTCCGGTGATGGCGGCAGAGGCTGTGTGAGTTTCAGACGTGAAAAGTTTATTCCACGCGGAGGACCGGACGGTGGAGACGGGGGCAAGGGCGGTGATATTGTTTTAAAGACAACATCGAGAAAACGGACCCTGTATCAGTTTCGATACCAGAAACATTTCAAAGCCAAAAACGGCGCCCATGGCCAGGGCAAACAAAAGACCGGGAAAAACGGTCAAGACCTGATCATAGAACTCCCACCCGGAACCCTGGTAACCGACGCCGACACCGGAAAAGTTATAACAGACTTAGCCAAATGTGACGAAACATTTGTGCTGACAAGAGGCGGTAGAGGCGGTCAGGGCAATGCACAATTTAAAACTTCAACAAACCGGTCCCCCCGGTTTGCCCAGCCCGGTGAACCGGGTGAAACCAAAACGTTAAAGCTGGAACTCAAACTTCTGGCGGATGTCGGTATCATAGGCCTTCCCAACGCAGGCAAGTCCACCCTTATTACCGCGGTTTCTTCAGCGCGTCCCAAGATAGGCAATTACCCTTTTACTACGCTTTTCCCCAGCCTGGGCGTTGTTCAGACCGGCTGGGCGGAGCCTTTTGTGGTCGCAGATATCCCCGGTTTAATTAAAGGTGCACATAAGGGAACCGGGCTCGGCATCAGATTTCTGCGCCACATTGAACGCACTCGCATTCTTATTCACCTTATCGATGTGTCGGCTATCGATACGGATAATCCCCTGCATGCCTATAACACCGTTAATAAAGAACTTGCCATGTATAATCGAAAACTAACGGAAAAACCTCAAATTGTGGTCCTTAACAAGATCGATCTGCCGGACGTCCGGGAAGCGGCAAAGAAGTTTCAAAATGCCGTAAAGGAAAAACAAGTCATATTAATTTCAGCCCTTACCGGTCAGGGCATCGAAAATTTGAACTCAAAAATCATCCAATTACTGAACAAGCCCCATGAATGATAACAGAAAATCGATTTTTAATAATGCCAGGCGTGTTGTGGTGAAAGTCGGCAGCAATGTTCTGACCGAAGACCAGGGGTTGAATTTAAAAGCGATCCGATCCATCAGCAGACAGATATGTCGGCTGATTGACGGCGGACGGGAGGTTATTCTTGTTTCTTCCATGGCTATGGCCTCAGGTGTAAAGAAAATTGGTCTTGACAAAAGGCCGGATGAGATTCCAAAGCGTCAGGCGGTTGCTGCCGTGGGGCAGGCCGGGCTTATCATGGAATACGAAAAGGCTTTCGCACGGGATCATAAACGAGTCGCGCAGATTTTGCTTACCGGCGATGACCTTAACAACCGAAAAAGATATTTGAATGCGCGTAATGCCATCTTAATGCTGCTCTCATGGCACGTTGTTCCCATCGTCAATGAAAATGACACCGTGATGACCGAAGAGATTCAGTTTGGAGACAATGACAACCTTGCGGCAATGATGACACTGCTGACGGATGCGGATATTCTGATCAATCTCACAGACATTGACGGTCTTTATACCAAAGATCCCCGCGCCAACCCTGATGCGGAATTAATTCCGGTTGTGTCCACCATCGGAAAGGACATTATTAGATTTGCCGGAGACAT
>Ga0114919_10000824_pt1 | contig 24642 bp, 31 predicted proteins | sample BlataG_FD_88682 | JGI IMG/M metagenome (GOLD analysis project Ga0114919, IMG submission 88682) | Deep subsurface microbial communities from Black Sea to uncover new lineages of life (NeLLi) - Black_00105 metaG | ecosystem: Environmental > Aquatic > Marine > Oceanic > Sediment | place: Atlantic... | reverse complement strand
ATCGTACTATTTAGTATCTACCGTGGGAACCACGGGAAGTCACGCTTGGGAAGATCGTGTAAGACGAGTCACTAAGATCGCTGTGGTCAATGAACCAAGAATCCACTCCCTTTAGGGAGTGGTAGTTCAATCTGTTGTCGTTTTAAGTCCCTTTACGATCTTGTTCAAGTACTTGTCAGAACAAACTCCTTCAATCTTTTCAATGAGTCGGTTCTTGTCTTTTAATGTCACGTGATTCCCATTGAGAAAGAACATTAAGGTCGGAACGCATTGAATACCCATTTTTGCTGAAAGATCTCTATTTTCATCGATGTCAATCTTGGCGATGACAACATCGGGATGATCCTTCTCAAATTTTTCGAGGATTGTTCCTTGCGATCGGCATGGACCACACCATGTCGCCGTGAAATCAATTATCACGATCACGTGTTTTTTTATCAAGTCGGTGAGTTGATCTGCATTGCAATGAGTTATCATTATATAGTATTTCTCGTCCCCATTTAAATAAGTTAAAACTGTTAAAACTTAAATACAAAATTGCGTGTTAAATTAGATGGAGAAAGTAGTACAAATATAACATATAATGATAAAGCTAAAAAAGAATGATAAAAATGACCGATGTAATTGAAGAAATAAAATCTAAAATAGATAAGAACGAAAACATAACTCATGAAGACTTATTACTTTATAGCATAAGTCATATAGCATATCAGAATACAAAACATTTACTCACAAGCTTTATTGAAGATTTTTCAACTCATGATAAAGAAATAGGTAAACTAACAGAAAAATGGAACAATTCTAACCCTTCTCATAAAAAATCCATATTAGAATCATTAAAAAAATATTTATCAAGTATTGATTATTTAGATAGAACCATAATTACTTTATTTTTTCACGAGAATGAACTTAATTATCTTTATAGAGATCAACATACTGTTATCGGAGATATAAAAGATGAATTCAAAAAACGGATGAAATCTCTTTGTGAACATTATGAGAGAAAACAACATGATAAGGAAACTTGTAACATTAAGAAGATAGATAATAAATGTAAGTTTTGTCAATCTTTTAAATTTAATGGAGATTCTTTCATTACCATGGAAAATAATTGTATTATATTTAAAAAACCCGTACACCTAACAAATAGAAGGAAAGTTCATAAAAATTTAAATGAATTTTTCATACAATTTTTATTAAAACTCTTTAGAAAACACTATTTTTCTTATGATTTATTATCATTTTTATTTAAAATTCCATTAGATACGTGTAAACGGATGGTATCTAAATATTTTAAAAAGTGTTGTATAGAAATGGATGATTGCGTTTATGAACAAATATTTACTAAAAATGATATCTCTCACGATATAGAGATATTATATAATTCAGAACTTGAAACGACACTCATTGATAAAGTAAAAGCAAGAAAATTATTAGAAAACGGAGAGAAGATCTAGATGGGATTTATTGATGATTTTGATGGTGTGGGAAAGCGATGGAAATTGAGAATATTTTTCGAGCTGTCAAGACGAGATTGCGTGTGGGTAAACGAGATCACGAGCATGAACTTGGGAGCTCCACGAACCGTTTATAATCGCTTACGAGACTTGGAACGTGAAGGATTAGTCGTGATCGGAGAACCATCGCATACATTTCCGTTCGAAAAACGTGTTGAACTCACGGACATGGGTCGAACCGTGGTATCAAAATTAGTAGATATTGAAAATTATTATATTGAAATGGGAAGAACATCGGTACCGCCACAACGAGAACCACGACAACGAAGAAGAGTAACACAAGAGGTTGAAGAAATTGAATTTTCATCAAACATTCTTGAAGAAATTGATGGAATCGATGAAATCGTGTCGATGTCACCAAGATTAATAATACCACCACCACGATCACCACCAGAACAACAAGTAATGGATTTTAATCGGGAATACTCGGAAATAACTAGTTTTGAAAGTCGTTCTGATGAACCACCAAAAGATGATGATAAAGAAGAAGAAAAACAAAGGGATTTAGCATCACGGTGGCTTGAATAGCGTGGTGGTATATATCACTTTTTTAACGCACTAACATAATAAACAACAACGAATGTAATGGAACCAATACCCGCAGATATGAGACTGCCGAGAAGGAATGGAACATCTTGCATCCCAAAACCGCCCACGACAAATATAATTGATATGACTATCCATAATACTATGATAAATGGTAATTTCACCTTGTTTTTAAAGTAATTAACAACTTGTGGGGATTTGCTTGGTAAAACAACTTTTCGTGGAGTCGCCCTCGCATCTCTCTCCAATCTCGCAATGTGTCTAATCGGTAGCGGGGGATTATCAAGATTCGTGGTTGCATCCAACATTATTTGTGGATTATTTCCCAAGTCGACTTTCACGGATAGTTGCACGTGTTGTCCTAACCTCGTTAAAACTGCCCGATCAGATAATGGTGGATCTTCTTCAATGGCAATGATGTTTCGATCCCGTATGAGCACGATGAACTCACGTAATTCATTAAGTTTAATTGCTATTGTTTGTTTTATAATATTATCTCGAATCACGACAGCGATGTCATTATCTTGTTTATGAAGGGATATGATATTAGTTTCTTTTAACCTTCTAATTCTATTGGTAACATCAATCTTAACTTGTTCATCATTCACTTCGTCATCGTTCGATGCCATTTTCTTCGTGTAACTTTGAATCATTCGGATCGTATCACTAACACGATTAGATATCGTTATTGCAAACAAGATCACGTCAATATCTGGATGATCTTTTTCTGCTCGATTAAGCAAGTAATGGAAAATGATGAACTGGAAATTCTCATCGAAAAAATTAAATACGTCTAGATATAGTGCGTCTAGGTTATCCTTCGCATAATTAACGATCCAATCAATTCCAATTTCCGTGAACGAATAATACCCACCGATTGAATCCGTGGTTAAATCTTTTTGCACGTACTCAATTAATCCAAGAGATCGTAATTCATTCAATATGGATTGAACCCATCCTTTTCCTTCGACATCGTCTTGCAACATTATTAACGATTCTGCACCCATCTCTCGTCTCTTTCTATTAATCATCGATGCTTTTTGATTATATTTTCGTCGAACACTACTAAATAATCCATTAATGTGCTGAGTAGTTTCAAAAAGACTAAACACGATCATTTCGTTTAATATATCTGCCATGACATTTCGTCGCATGAAATCAAGGTTATCCATGGATTTCCACTTACCTTTCGTAAAATATCGAAATGCATTGTGTTCATCTTCATCATTGATGATCGTGCGTCTAGAAAATGATTTTCGTTCAGTCATTGTAAATATGATGGGGTAACATGTTTAAAAACATGATCAGACATTAAAAAAATAGGGAGAGATGAGATCATTCAAAGTACTGTTAGTAACCACGAAAACAAGTTACCACCAATTCCCGCATAGTTAAAATACACGTTTTGTGCGATCAATAAACCGATCATGACATATCCCCAAAAGATATTTACATAATACCATTTACGTTCATTTTTCATGTTGATCTTGATGAATTTCCAACTCTTAAGGACACCAGTTATGTCATGAGAAAAAATCTTCTTGAACCTATACTTGAAAACGTGCCATTGTGAAAACCGTTTCGTGTACAATTCTTCTGGTACCGTGTAAGGAATTAAATCAAGGGTGAGATGTGAATTGATCCCGAGTATCATTCCCGCAAGGATGTATGCCACGAGCAAGTCCGTGCCAAAAAAGAAAATCCACAAGAAAAACGGAATGATTAATAAATGAGAATGTGTTAGCACGGAACGATGATACCGTGGAGAACCCTTGAGCATGAAGATGTCAATGTCATATTTTTTAGAATGATATTTTTGTAATTTCGCACCGAGAGAAAAGTCTAGATCGGGAATCATCGCAGAAATTGGTACTATTAAGAGAATCAAGATCGATGTCGATACCGTCATGGAAGTTATTCCGAACATGTTTAACAGAATGAGCAACCAGCTCATTCCATAAAAGATCAAGCCCGTATAAATTCCACCTAAGATGTGTTGTATTTGGTGCATTATATTAAAACCTCAATGAGACCATGCCAAACCTTTTTTTTAAACTTTGATGTAGGAAAAAAGTTATAATTCATGATAAATGGAGTCATTATTACAATGCAAATGGTTCGCATTCAACATTTTTAAACGATCGTCACGATCTCGTTACACATGAACAATGATGATAATCTTACCAAGTGGAGAAACGCACGGGATATGTACCGAAGGATTAAAACCGTGCGACATTTATCGTTTTACAAGTGGATCGAAGAACAAGGGATGGACATGTTCGATGATTCGTGGACATGGCAAAGAGCGGATGGAATCGAGATGGCATTTGCCGTCAAGATTGCGATCAAGTTGGCAACGCAAAAAGAGATGGAGAATGACGGAGTAACTTTTAACTACCCAGATGATTATAGGAATTTAGAAAGAGCAGTAAATGAAAAAATGAGATGGTTGGACAAGAGAGCGTATCCTCAACTCGTGCGACACAAACCATGTAGTGCAACTCATAAAGGATTACCGTGTCCAAAGCACACGTATCATCATAGTGAACTCTGCTTGTTTCATCGTGGCTGATCACTTTTTTTTGAGTTGAATTTTTTTGTCTTCAAGCATTTTTTTAAGATCGTCTCGAAGGTGTTTCTTCACATCACTATCTGTATTTTCAAGAAATTCTTGAAGATTTTTTCGATGCACACAATTCTTTTGCTGATGACCTATTTTATCAATGAACTTTGGACTTATCGTATCTTTATCGGCATTATTTGGAAAATAGATCTTCTCGTATTCACCGTATGTTGTAATGATGCGACCGTCAAGATTAACGAGTATATCGGTTTCAATGTCATGAGTCTTTCCACACTCTTCGCATGTGAATTGCCTCATTCGTTTGTCCCGTAATCCATTCACATCTTCACTCTTCACGATGATCGTGTCTTTTTTCCCACATTCTTCGCACGTGATATTGATCTTCACGTGATAACTCTTGATATTAATGATGTCTTTGATGGGTATTTCATCCGTGTTATTAACGTCATCATTTTCATTATTCAAGATTGTACCTCCCGACAAAGTTCTTGAACTATCTCGTTAATGGATTTTCCCGTTATCGTGGAAATCACGTGCAAGCTTCGTGTCGACTCTGGATCAAGCTCGATCACAACTGTCTGCGGTCGAATAGTTAATGGTGGATATGTACCAACGAACCCACGTTCTATTGCCCCGATAGTCTTTAAATTATTGATCATTTCTTGACATGCATCCTCATTTGGCGTGTGGAGAAAGAATAAGTGACGTGGTGTTACTGTCTTGATAAGATCAATGATATTTCGTTCACTTGCATGATGTGAAAGATGGAGTACCTTGATCTGATTTTGTAACGAAATCACTTGCGTGTTATCAGAAAGATCCTTGAAACTAATGATCCGTTCATCTTTATGAAGTTGTTTCTTGAGTTCGTATCCAACCGTTCCTTCTGCCATGTATCCAGTAAGCACGATGGTATCATCTGGATTTGCACCGTATCTCCGAATGTATTCTAATATTGGACCACCAGATAACATACCAGCAGTCGTGAATATCACGTATAATCCTTGCTCGTCAAGTTCAGTCACGGGTTGTAACCCTTCGCCCTTGATATATCGCCAATTTTCCAAGTCACATAATTCTGACGTGAACGTGGGCGGTCGCAAGAATGGATTCTTACCCTTGGATACGAATTCTCGAATTTCCATCGTGGAAACTGGTGCTTTAATGCACAATTCTCGAAAGATTCGGAAGAACTGTTTTGCAACACCATCGATTAGCACGTGAAAATTGCCATGCTGGGCAAGCTCTGGCAATAATTTTTTTTGCCACGCCTCAAATAATAATGTCATTTCAGATACTCGGGATCCATACACGGGAAGGAACACGTGTCTCGTTTCTCCATTTATTGGATATGCTTCGCGAAGGATAGTAGCGAATTTTTCCACGAGTTCATCTCGGGTATCAAATTTTTCACGGTTACCCGCATACGTACCTTCTGATATCAAGAGATCGATCTTCCCATATTTTTCCGTGATGTAATCCCGAATATCACTAGGACTTGCGGGATCGAGGATCATGGTTGTTTTTCTCGTGTTGAAGTCGCCAGTGAAGAGTATCACTATTCCATTAATGGCTATGAGTATCATTGACGAACCAAGTTCGTGTCCCGCATTGAGAAATTCTATGGTGAGTTGATCGCATAATTTCGTGTTATTATGTTCGACCGAAATTTCTTGCTCATAATTCACGGGAGTAATGGAATGCATTAATTCTTGAAGATCAGCACGATCCCATCCTAAATCCATGAGAACTTCTTCTTTTTCACTTAACTTGCACTTGAAATTACCATTTTGCATGACGGTATCGTGCATGTTTCGTAACAAGATATACATTGCTTTTTGTGTCAAGTGATGTGCAAACATGGGAACTTCTTTCGTGTAAAACGGTGATCCTTGCGTCGTGATGAGAGGTGCGAAGCCCACGTGATCCAAGTGAGCGTGCGTGAATAGCATGACATCAACGTCCTTGATCTTGTCATACAAGTCCCATCTCCCAATCGGTGGTTTGACGGCTTGATCGTGTTGCTGTAATGTCGGGGCGTTACATGTTGGACATGTATCCCCGAGTCCGTTCATGTCTTCATCACACGATGGACAGTACGAGGTGGATCGTTCAATCTCAAATTTTGCACCGAGATCCACCATGAAGGTTAATTTCTCCCCGTTCGTCTTTTCTATCCGTAACAAGTAACAACTTCCACCTATCCCAGAGCCAGCTAATGCTTCAAGAGAGACAGTAACCTCTTCCGTGACTCCAAACGATATCGTTTTTGTTGATACCTTTTTTCTCGTGTTTAATAATCGGTTAAGTTCGTCATACACTTCCAATTTTGCCTTGACGGTTTTCCGCCTTCTCATTGCATCAACAATTCCAGAGTTTTCAGTTTTTTCTCCAATGTAGTTCTCGTCAAACATGCTTCCATACATGCCGTATATTTTTTGAATGTCATTTTCATCGAATCGTTCGCGAGAATCTAAAATAAATGAATATAAATCTGATGCGGATAATTGATCACCATACCCATTTAACAAGTCCATTATGACTTCTGGTTCGTGTTTCTTAGACATCGTGCATGACACTCCGCTTCTTTTTTCTAATAGCTAACTGTAATTGTTGTGTAACATTTCCTTTTGATGCAAGCATTTCGTATTGCGTGATTGGTATTTTCACTTGAATTGAAGAAGGTTCATTAATTGGAAATGTCCCGCCCGTATCTGCTGTCGAAATGGCGTGTAATTTAGGATTATCTGAATTGTGGGGAAAATGTTTTTTCAAGTAACTTGAAAATGAATTAGTAAGTGAATCCTTGTAATGCGTGACATACACGCCTTTTGGATTGAGTCGTGCGATTAATGTCACGATACCACCCTCTGGTGCATGGTTCGAGAAGTTTAGAATCTCAAAATTTTGTTGCTTTCGTTTTATCAAATCAAGGACATGTTCGGAAAAGTATGGATATCCAAGATAAAACACGTGATTGCGGGGATCGTTTTCGATATTATTCATTGCAAAATCCTTGATTTCATCAGTCCAAAAGATAGGAGCTGGAAAAACCACGACATATCCGAAACCCGTTCCTTTTTTCTTGAGATCTTTAATTGAAATTCCTTCCATGTTACAGATAACATACGGGTTGCTGTTAGAGATCGGGTTTTCGTCCGTGATGTCAATCCCTTCATCAATGAGCATGGAAAACTTGTTCGTGTTGAAGTCAATCAAGTGTTCGGGAACATCGAGAGCATATACTCGTATGGGTTTTATTTCATTGTTATTAGAATAGTTTTGAATCGCATACGCAAGCTCAAAGGCTTCTTCAAGAGGATTAGATGCTGAATAAATCGCCAAGACGGAGTTTTTCACGAGACATACGTCTTTAATCTTCTGAACAATTGCGGGGTAAGCCGTCTTTTTATTTGGTAAGTTTAATCCTTGACTTGCTCCAGTAGCTTCCGTGATCAAGAGTGATATTTTATCCTTATACAAGTCTCCCAATGTAACGGGATCAATGTTCGTGAGCATTCCTCGTTTCTTAATGGTCGAAAAATCACCAGTATAAAAGACTTTAATACCATTCACATCAATAAGTGACATGACAGAATCGTTCGTGTGTCCCGCATTCATGAACTTGATAGTTACATTGTGATATTCGTGCGGAACGCCAAATACTTGATCAAGTACCCGCACTCCAACGGGATAATGTAAGATTTTTTTAACTAATTCAAAAGTCTTTGGTGACATGTATGTTGGAAACGGTGCATTGAACATGCGTTCGTGAAGAGCTTGAGCATCATTCAAGAGTCCAACATGATCTCTATGTGCATGACTCACGATACAAAAATCAATCACTCCAACATCATGTAATTTCTTTTCAAGAAGGTTTAGTGCTTTATTCTTGCTTTGTGCATATCTAACACCAGTATCGAGTAAGAAATTAATGGTATTATCTGAATATGACATTCTCATCGTGACAAGCACGAACGAGTTCATTTGTCCTCCCGATAATGGAAAAACATCGATCTGACCGTGTGTTTGCATTATTTTCTCCTCGTGTTACGATAAAAAGAAAAAAAAAACATTTTAGGATTTGTACTTCTTGTAAATAGCCTTGATTTCATCTTCAATTGGCGTTCGTTTCCTTCCGAAAAATGCTTCGCGATCATCGCTTGGAGGTGGCAATATTCTACTAATCCCACCACTATGTTCTTTAACAGTGTTTCCATCCTCTTCAAATGATGGTAAGAACCCACGTGAAAAGAGTTCGACGCAAAGAGCATGTTTGTATAGTGTATGGGGAAGTTCCTTTATCTTGATCATTCCGACACTTGCAATTGGTAGAGGGTTCATTTCTGTTGAGTTCAATTCATATTCTTGTGATGGGTTATCCTTGTCACGATTCGCACGTTTTACTTCCTTGATTTCACAACTAGATACGAGTACATCTTTTAATCCGTTTGATTCCGATACAAACGAGCTTGTTGCATTATAGCCGTATCTCGTTATTAATCTGATTTCACATCGTGGTTCGAGTGCAAAAATGCTTCGGATCAAGTGTGATGCCTTCCCTTCATATTGTTCGTGTCGTCGTGATTTCCAACTCTCAACTTTCAAGTCATAATCATTAACCTTGAGATGAACAAACTCATCAACATGTAACCCCAATCGCAAGTTCAATAACACGACATCATATTGTTTTCCATCTCTATTCTTGGCATTGAACAATATCACGAATGAAGCTGGAATGCTATCTCTTCTTCCTACTGAAAAGAATCTCATCGTTTCAGCGTGCCATTCCGAATCTACATCTGCTTGCTCAATCTTACCAACGGTAAATGATACGTTCGCAATGTTATCAAATGCCCATTCCTTTCCCGAACCCAAGAGATCGTGGGATGTATCAGAAATGATCGGCTTGTTATATGATATTGTTGGAATCGTGGTCACGTGTTTTGTAAGGGCTTGTTTTACTGCAAAAAAACTAGGATGTTCACCGTCTTGTGGTTGTCTATTGTTAGCGGGTATCCATAATTCCCGTTCATTTGAATCGTCAAAAAACTTTCGTTGTCGGAGTGCATATCGAGTACAAAATCCATCAAAATTCATGTTTAAAAGTTGATTTTGAAGGCGTTCATAATCATTAGAAATGTTCAACGTTCTGACACCAAACACTTGCACGTGATTAATATCAATGACGGATGATAATGTTGGATATTTCGTTCCATGATCATCAAATGAGAAGGCAAGATACATTGGACCACCACTAAGATCGATGTAAAATGGAAGATGTGCTTCATCATCACAAAGTTGTCCGTGTCGATCATATATCACGAACTCATCACCATGAATTAATAATTGTCGTAGCATGATGTTTCCCGCAATGGTTCTTTTATCCATTGCATTCGTTATTAATTCGTGTCGTGTTTTATCCTTTCGTCCAATGATACCATCCTTGATCGTACGTGATTTGTTTGGAAGCCCAAGATTTATGAACCCGTACGGAAACAAGTCTCCGTTAATCTTGAGATTTTTACAAATGAGTCCGCGAACTGTCGCACTTTGTTGTGTCCTTCCCACATCGAATATTACCCGACCAAGTTCGTATTCAACCTTTAAGTTATCAATCCCTTCAAACTCAAACGTTCCAGACGTGAGATCATATTGTTGCATGTCATCGTGAATCCTCATTAAAATTCGTTTCGGTAATGATTTCTTTTGTACTTTATCTCGTGATTTATCATCACGATCATTAGGTCGCCACGTTGAACTAGTATTTGGTTTATAGTTATTGGTATTATTATTGTTATTATTATAGGTTCTTCGGGGCGGTTTTTTTCCATATCTTCTGTTATCATGTTTTTTATCATAACTCATATTTATCCACCATGAAAAGTAATTAACAAGTTATCTAGTCGTTCATTTATAAATATTAAAACACCATTCCATTATTTGTTAGCAATCAATCTTTAAGATTAAATCACGTCTAATAATTTCTTGATGTCTTGTTGGAACGTGGCGATCGTGCCGATGGTAATGTCACCCTTGATCTTGGTGGTACCACCGCTGTCATGATCATCACCATAATACGCAATTGATTTTTCATCATGATTCACGCTCACTAACAAGTGATACACATCAGTCTTCCATTCAATGTCAATGGTTCCTTTCATGAATGGATCGATCCATGGTACTATCATGGTAATATCATGATTCACTAACATTCCCACGTGAACGAGTCGTATCACGGTTTCTGCAAATTCAAATTCTTCCTTAGTGAACGCTCGTTCACCTTCCCCGTCCCAATCATCTTCAAGAGCAAGAATCCGTTCCCGTGCTTCCTCGATACATTCATTTAATTCTTTCGTCATGTTCATTCCCCTTGGTAACAGATGAAAGGTTCTTCCGTTCCACGAACACCACGCTGATGTATGTTATAAACGTGGCTATCAAGATGATTGAAAGGATCGTCTTGAGAATGACTGCGAAGCTATGTACCATGATGATACTAATGACCATTAACATCGTGATGGAAATGATTCCCACGAAGGATAATACCATTAACACGTAAATAATTGCATCATTCTTTTTTAAATGTTCCCGAATTAATTCTCTCATGAGAAAAACATTTACTAGAAGCGTGCTAGTAAAAATGATCGTGCAAATATCTCGAATCGGATCAATGATTGGATAATAAACCCATATCATTGAGAACACGATGGATGCTACTGCTGAAATCGCAAGTGTGAGTATCAATATATTAGTGATATCATCTTTAGACACCATGATACTACGTTACATACCTCGTTTAAAAAAGTTAAAAGTATAAAATTATAAAATGGTCTTCAATTTTGACGGTGATATCACGTAATCCCGAGCAATCTCCAACCCACCACCCATCAAGTATCCCTCGTTTTCATCTATCCAATCAACCATTTGCTCGTAAAAGGTTTTAATATCCGTGATGTAATCGTCATCTAACTCGAACCCGCTCTTGAGACGTTCTGCGGGGAATTGCCAGTACGTTCCGTCCTCTAAGAATCCTTCCCTATCGAGATCGGTTAATAAAATCTCAACATTTTCACGATCGTCTCGCCCGAGATCACCCAATGTTTTTATCAACACGGAAGACGGAACATACGTACACGTTGTCGGGATTTCTTTCCCATCTCTGAATATCGTACACGGGTTTTCAATCATTTTTATAAACATCCGCCCATTGATCGATAAAACTCGCCAGATGGATGATCACACGATCGCAATGTTGCCAATAGATCGGTCATAGCACGGGGATCTTCTTCTACATATCCTTCAGCATTTAATTTTTCTAGAACAACTGGTATTGGCACAAACCCTTTTGGAATTGTTTTCTCCGATCGCTTGTACTTATTAACACACTCATGATACGGGATCCCACTCGCATAACATTCGTCAACCTTTTTTTCCGCATTCGGATTATCTTTATAAACATGAACTTTAGACGTGGGAAAGTCACTACCCATTGGCGTTCGAAGTGCAAGATGAATTATTTTCTTGTTTTTCAAGTCAATGAACACGTTCCCCTCTGGAGCTTCTTCATAAAGATCGTTTGTCGTCATGTATTTCATCGGCACGCCACCCGTTTCATAAAAATTAAACACGTCAACTGGATCTATTTTTTCCCGTCTTCCAAGACTATATGACGTGAGATTCCATGGATATCGTGCCTTCTCTATACCATCAATGATATCAATGACCGTTTTCATGTTTATATCAAGGTTCCCTACGATCTTGGGTACCGTTCTATCGCCTACATCACCGCAAAATAACGTGTCATCTTCTTGGAGTACACAAACGTTCATGCTTGTCATAATAATTCATCAAGGCTTTCAAATTGTTTTTGAATAAAGTTTTCCATATTAACTGATTTTTTTCCAACGTTTTTTAGAAACTTTTTCTTCGATTTATATGGACAATTTTGTAAATCTTGGTGATCAACGACTGCATTCATTGCACTAGTGACACACGTTCCGAACGATATGATCGATGGTAAAAACCCATCAGCATCACTAAATTCACAGTTATTATCAACAAGTTGCGTGAGTTTTGACGTTGGATTTTCAAGATCCTTACATGAATGAGGGTTCGTTGACATTTCTTTATTTATCGATTTTATAGTCTTCACGCACGAATTTACAACTGGATCGGGATTAATAACGATTTCACTCGGATCAAAGAGTCCTAAAATGTCAGATCCTTTAAGCATCTCCTTTAGTTCGTTGAAATCTTCATCAGTAATATTTTCTTCCGATTTCAAAACATTCATTGCAGTATTAATAGATGATTGAAACGATGTCATTGTTGCTGTATATAAAAGGAAGCATTTATTTTTCATTGACATGTGATCGGTATAGGCTTTTTCTTTATTAAATTGCATTTCTTTTGTCATGTTCATGATACATCACGTTACCATAAACAATCATAGATACTTATAAAAAATACATCGGAAAAATAAAAAGGTAAAAAAAAGAAGGTTAGTCGAAACTCCCGCAGATCGGTGGATCGTGACATCGCTTCGATGCGTACACGTGTTCAAATGAATCACAATGCAAGCAATCCTTTAGAACAAATGCAACGTGTCGCTTGAATCTCATTGCTTTTTCCATGTCCGAGATAATCTTATACATCTCGCTAGATACTTCTCGTTGTATTTCCCGAAGTTCTTCCCGTGGTATCGATCTGACAATGCATTCCATGACATTATTGATTGCCCTATAACGTTGTTGAAGGGCAATGATCCGTTGATGTAACGCCACTTGTTCTGGGTGATCTTCTGCCACACCGTTATCCCGTTGCATTGCAAATTTATCCCACAATGCGTTCTCGAGTTCATGTACCCGATTTCTAATGCGAATTTTATCTTGAATTTGTTCATACACATCCATCATGTATCACCTCCATTTGGTTCGAGACTTGACGCTGTCCGACTCCCTAAAAAGCGGGAGAGTCCGTTGCAATCTTCATTATCATCCAATTTCGGTGTTACCATGGTCATTAAAAATGTAGGTTTCATGAACGACTGGGTTCGCTTCATCGATGACATTCTGGGTACGACTGAATGTCTATCTTCACGAACCTCTAGTATCATGTTATCGGTAGTGGGTGTATAATAGTAGAATGCGAACCGTGTGCGTTCGTTTCTATTTCGCCATTCGTGACACCATGATATTTATTATTATATACATGATCACTTGCGGTTTTAACTTTTATAAAACCACGAAGAGATCATTAAGAAAGGTGAAAAAAAACATGGTAAAAAAAGAAAAAAGCATTCGCCTTCCAGCCGAAATTAAATACGCAACCGAACTAGCAGTTCTTAAAGCAAATGACACGTATCCAAAACCAGAGGGGTGGGACTTATCACCGAGAATGGTCGTGGAATTTATTGACGGATCTGATAAAGAATACACGGCAACTATCAATGGAAAAAAGGTCGCCATTAAACCAGAACGAAAGTTTTACGGTGAACGGGTAGAAATTGAAAAGTGCGTTGCTAGCCTTGCGAGTGAACTCGGACTCATGTTAGTTGGACCACCAGGAACGGCAAAAAGCATGCTGAGTGAATTATTAGCGTGTGCGATTTCTAATGATAGCACGTTGACCATACAAGGTACGAGTGGTACGACAGAAGATCAGATCAAGTATTCGTGGAACTTTGGACTCTTACCAAAGCTTGGGATTTGCGAAGAATCATTAATTCCCGCACCGTTACTCACGGGCATTCGCAATGGCAAGATCGTTCGCTTTGAAGAACTCACGAGGTGTCCGTCAGAGGTTCAAGACACGTTAATTAGCATACTTTCTGACAAGGTACTCATCATTCCAGAGTTCGCTGATCAAAAAAGTCGGGTAAACTTGTCACAAAAAGGTCATAATGTCATTGGTACTGCGAACACGATAGATCGTGGGATCAACGAAACGTCAAGTGCATTGAAACGAAGGTTTAGTTACATTTATATCATGCCAATCAAGGACTTGAAATTAGAGATATCATTAGTCGAACGCAAGATGGAACAAATTACCGAAGAAAACAATATCAAGGCAACCATAAGTTATGATGTCTTGGACGTGCTAACAACGACCTTCAAGGAATTACGAGAGGGAGTTTCTAGTGACGGAGGCAAGGTATCACAACCAACAACTGTCATGTCCACCGCACAAGTTATTTCCGTTGGACACAATGCATTGTTACATGCTGAATTTTTCGGTGGGAAAGAAGTCACGTTTGATGACGTTGCAAAGCACATCATAGGTTCCATTGTCAAGGAAAAACGAGATGACATCGTGACATTCCAACAATACATGGAATCCGTTGTTGCACGAAGGCGAAGCGAACATAAGAAATGGAACGATTTTTATAACTCTAGGAAATACATGAATTAAAAACCGCTAGGCGAAGGAAAAGATGATGACTAAGACTGCCACGAAAACGCTTCCAGATGTCAAGGACATCGTTGATGCACTCATGCAAAGCGATGTTACATTTTTCCCAGTAAGACATCACAGTCCCATCGTGGCACGCCATCTTAAACAACTTATACATGATAAGAAGCCGAAATTCATTCTCGTGGAAATGCCTACGAGTGCGGAATGGCTCATTCCTCACATCATTGACACGGACACGAAACCACCAGTCGCAATATATAGCTATTTCACGGACAAGAAGAACACGTTTGGACTCAATGGGGTACTGTCCCCGTCTGATGATATTCCAGCAAAGTTCGATACATGGTATCCCATGCTCGAATATAGTCCAGAGTTCGTGGCAATGAAGGAAGGATCGAAAATCAAGGCGGACATCAAGTTCGTTGACTTACCCTTTCGAGAACTCATTCAATTCAAGTTTGACAAGTCTAAAGTACCAAAGAACACGAGTGACGAAGGATTGTATGAAAAAAGCCCATACGTGGATTCCCTTCTCAAGAAATTTCATTTCCGAGATGAACGTGAATTATGGGATTTTTTAGAATTGGAGTGCGTGGATGTTTCGACCGAAAAGTTCTTAGAAATCATGTATTATTATTGCACGATCTTGCGAATGGGAGTACCAGATGAATTATTGGAAGCCGAAGGAACATTCCATCGGGAAAAATATATGCGACAATGCCTTGATGAATGTCTCTTGACGTGTGAACCAAAGGATATCTTGGTCGTGACGGGATCGTTTCATTCCATAGCCCTTCCGTTCACGAAGACAGACAAGAAGATGATCAAGGTTAAGATTGATCCAGACGAAAGCACGTTAACACCGTTTTCATTTTTTCAACTCTCTGACATGTCTGGGTATGCGAGTGGCAATCCAGCACCGAAATATTATCAACGATTATGGACTCTCGGAGATCATGACAAGGTCGCTCACGAATCTCTTGTAAACATCATGAATATCGGATTCACGAAGGGTGAAGTGCTTTCCATTGCAGATACCATTGGTGCAAGTAATAATGCTATAAATTTATCTCGCCTTCGGATGAAGAAGGCGATCACTAGAGTCGAGATTTTAGATTCCGTTGACCTCAATTACATGCGGGGTCGTGATCATGAAGTGGGAAAGAATGTTATGGAAGCCGTGTTTAAAGTCATGGTTGGCGGAAAAGTAGGACACGTCACTGATAAGCTTGGAAAATTAGCAATTGTCATTGATTTTTATGATCGCATCAAGAAACTTCGATTACCATTAGAAGAGGGGATAAAGAAGAATCTCAAGCTCGACTTGTATAAACAACCAATTCATAAACAAAAATCACATTTCCTTCATCAATTATCATTTCTCAACGTGCCGTATGCGAGATACTTGAAAGGTCCAAACGTGGCAACACAAAAAGACATGCACTTGATTGTAGAACAATGGGAAGTCATGTATCGATCAATGGGATGTGAATCAACGCTTACTGGACTTGCGGGTCTTGGAACAACCGTTGAAGATTGTGCGGTCGCTAAGATGAAGGAAGAAATTGCGACCGTGAAGGGAGATACTATTAAGTTTACCGAATTGATGTTACGATCTGCTCAAATGGGATTAAAAGACTTGTTTAATGATCTTCTCAAGGACGCATTAACAGTCATTAGTAACGAATCCGATTTCGTGGCACTCGTCAAATCCTTATATAATTTCATTTCATTATACAGTTATCGAGGCGTGACCATGACAAAAAATCACGCACTCATGCTCACGCTCATTGAACGCACGTATCTTCGTGGAGGCATTCAAGTATCCACGATCATTCAAGCAAAAGATGATGTCATTAAAGACGTTGTTGATGCCATTCGTGGTATTATTCAAGCTCAAATGACATTCAAAGAAATACAACTCGACAAGAACTATCTCGTTAGATTTGTAAAAGCATCCATCGTGCAAAACATCAACGCAACCGTTCACGGGGCATTGATGGGTGGATTACACTTGATGAAAGAAGCTGATGAAGATGCCGTGTTAAAAGAGTTTAACAAGTATGCACTAGGAACGGTCGAACAGTTTCACGAAGCTGGAAAATATCTCGAAGGCGTGTTGTTAATGTCAAAAAACTTGTTACTTACGTCCGATAAAATGGTGTCCGCATTTAACTTACTCATTGAATGCATTCAATGGGATGATTTCAAGAAAATCGTTCCCACGATGAGACGGGCATTTAAAGTGTTCACAAACAGAGAAATTCACGCACTTTCAAAAAAGATTGCGGTATTGCTCGGATTCTTGGACGAAATTTCTCTTAGTGATCTTTCGGTAAGTCCCGCAGTCATCGAAGTGTTTCGACACCTTGACGCCAAGATTGCAGACATGGAAAAAACATGGGGGCTAGTGATGGAAGATGAATGAATTATCATCACGAAGAATTTGCGTGTCTCTCGGAATAAATGAACACGTCATATTGAAGTTTTTGAACGATAATGATCCCGTGACATTGAGGCAAATCCATGATCATGTAAGTAATCATTTTGACAAGTATGCCTTGAAACAATATAGTGGGTTATCTGATATCATGCTTAGCTTACACAGAAAGAAGATCGTTAAAATGACTGAAGGGACTAGGGATGAATTATTTAAGTTTCGACATCATTGTCATCACACGTTACGAAGTAAAATGGCAGATAATTTTGCATTTACCATGACGAATGCTGGAAAAATGTTGTTAGCATATTTTCAAGTACTAAAAGAAGGGGATGATTTTCATGAAAAATAAAAAGAAACACGAATCTTACATGGATGAATGTATTCGTGTAGAATTACGTGGAGATACCGATTTTACCGCAGATTTTCTTGCATTTTGTGGTGATAACAAGGTTTTTGGTTACAGAAGCGGTCAATTTGGTGGGGGAATGTTAATTGACTATTTTCCACTAGAACATAAGGACAAGATACTCGAATACTTAAAAAGTAAAGGAGTTTTTGAAACAGATATTAAACACGTAGATGAATGATGATGAATCATGAGTGAAGAAGAAAAAAAAGATATACTTGATCAATTGATTGAAAGAATGAGAAAAATAGAAGAACGAGTTGAACACGAATGTAAAACCAAGTCGTGCTTTGACGATGCGATTGAACAATACGTGATCATTGAAAATATAATACGAACCCTTTTAAACGATGTGGAAGGATCGCATGATGTATTAGATGAATTATTCGATTTAATCCCTAGCGCACGATCACAAAGACGGGTCAAGCTAACATCTATTGACTGCGTGAAAAATGATCCCGACCTTCAAAGAATGCTTACAGAATATGATAAAAACATTGAAGAAGGAATGAGTCCCGCAGAAGCGTACAAGAAGTTGGGAAAGGGAATGGTTTAAAAAAATGAGTGATATTGAAACGATCGATGCGGAAACCGCACTCAAGTGGCGGTTGATCCTTGGAAAACATTCCGAGAAGAACTTGAAAACGGAAGATGCGATCAAGTCATTAAAAAACGAGAAGATGGGTAAGGAAACTCCGACAAAAGCCCACGCAAAACAACAAGTGGCAAAGCAAAAAAAGGGCGGAAAAGCAATGAAGAAGGAGGGAAAGAAGGCTAAAGTTGGTGGAAAACTAACTCCCCAACGAGACACCACGCCATCAATTCCAAGTGAAGACTTGAATCAAGAAATCATGAACTCAATGGATCAATCACTTTCATTCTTATACGATCGTCCAGATGATGAAGAGAAACAAGAAGGTGGAAGGTATTCGGCTGGGCTGTCAGTTCCCGCATGGATTAACAAGGTAAAAACGTTGTTTCCAAAAGAAGCGGTTGAGGTCATTCAAAAGGATGCAGTCGAGAAGTACAAGATCACCGCACTCGTGACCGATCCCGAGGTACTAAAAAACGTGGAAAAAAACATGGACTTGTTACGGGCAATCCTTCGCTACAAGGATCTCATGTCACCACAAGTTCGCATCATTGCAAAACAAATAGTGCGAGACATCGTTGAACAGATCAAGAAAAAAATCATGTGGGACGTGTATCGCACGATGGTTGGTGAACTCAATCGTCAAAAACACTCCCCCATCAAGAACTATAAAAACGTGGACTGGAAACGCACGTTATTCAAGAACATCAAGAATTATGATCCCGAAACGGAAAACATCACGCTCGAAAAAATATTTTTTTGGGCACGGGAACGAAAGAGATCAGACTGGAGAATCATTGTTGACGTGGATCAATCGGGTTCCATGTTGGATTCGACCATTTACTCTGCCATTCTAGCTAGCATTTTCGCATCACTTCCGTCTTTAAAGACGAACTTGATACTCTTTGACACGAGATTCGTGGACATGACCGAATACTTGAATGACGTGGTAGAAGCTCTCATGGCAGTCAAGCTTGGTGGTGGCACGAACATTGCGGGATCACTAGATTATTGTCAGCAATTCATCACGAACCCGAAAAAAACGATCCTTGTATTGATCTCGGATTTTTATGAAGGGGGCGGGTATAACAAGTTTTACAACAAGATCAAGGAACTCAAGGAAGCCCAAGTAAAAGTCATTGGGATTTGTGCATTGGGATATGGCGGACAACCCGCATACGATCGCAATTGTGCGACCAAGTTGGCAACAATGGGTGTTCCCGTTGGGGCATACACGCCAAAGAAATTGGCAGAACACATAGTAGATTTAATAAAGGGGGATACAACAACATGACCATAATAGTTAAACCCATCAAGATCAAGGATACGACATATCTTCTCATCCCCAAGACATTGGTAAAGCTTCATGACATTAATGAGGTAGAATCATTTGAGATCACGATAGATGGGGACGTGATCACGTACACGATGAAAAAGGGTGATAAAATTGAATGAAAAAGCAGATGAAACGAACCCCATTAAACGTGCACGTCCAAGGTGTGATAGAGACATAAACGTTGGAGACGTCATGTTCTCAAGTGAAGACGGTAAGAAATACTGCTCAACACGTGTATTCGAGGGAAGAGTATGAACGATAAAAAAACAGAAGGAATCGCATTCATGATAATAAGCATGTTCTTAATTTTCTTTGTTTCGTTCTATCCAATAGACATGATAATAAAAATAGTTGTTTTAATTGGTTCAGTGACGCAATTAATTCTTGTGACAGCATTAACAACTAAACATTGGTGATGAAAATGAACGATGAACAAGTTGATAGAATCATGAATGAAACGTACATTCGCATGGATATAGAATTTTATAGACAAAAGATCATGGGGACTCGTGATGATATAAAAGGACTCAAGTATCAATTAACATATCACGAACTCATGAAAGAACAACTCGAAGAACTTCGTGGAAAACAGCATTGTCCCACGTGTCACCATGAAATAGATAATGCGTGCATTGAGGAACTCATTAAACACGCAAATGAAGAGATCGAACGGTTAACCAAAATCATTCATTTTGCGGAAACGTGCATCCAGAAGATTGCCAAGTTTGAATGGGATCGTGATCTCGATCCAACGATGGACGAAAAAAAATTACGTGCAGAATTAAAAACATATTATCACGATTATTTTTCAATACATGATACCTTAACGGGGTGGAGTTGGAACGATGACTAACATTACGAAAAAACTCATTCATTTCATGTCAACGAGCAAGCGTGCTGGTGGCGGGTTGTTTGCTGTATCAAAGGTCGTGTTCTTTTTTGTAGCATGGTTTTCTGACACGTTTTTGTTCACGGTACATTGCATTGATGTTCTCACGAAGGGCATGAAATTTGACAAGAAAAAAGCATTATATACCACGACACGACACATGGAACGCATGGCTCGTTTTCATCAAGAACAACGTGAACGAAAAATGAAAAGGAATAAAAAATGAGCAAAAAAATTGAAAGTACGAATCCTATGGATATAATGAATAACCCTTTTGATCCAAGTAAACACGAAATCGTCACGAAAGACATCAATGACTACTTAAACATGAATGAAACCGTGCATGCATACATTTTTACCCATTACAGAACTTTTTTTGAAAAATTTCAATGGCATGTTGGTAATTCATTCAATAAAGTGCATACAAATGACATACAAACTGCGAAAAAATATTGGAATCATGCGAGAGATTATTTCGTAACGGATTTAAATAAAAAAAGAAATAGAGTTTTCCAAAAAGAGTTTTCCGAATTGAAGATCGATCGGTTAGATGAATTACTAAATGATGTCGATAAGATTGTCACGGATAATGACGTGAAAGAAAAAATAATTCAAAAGCTTTATCAATTGAGTGCCGAAAACACGATGCAAAGAAGCCATGTAGAGTCATTAGTTCGTGAATTTCAACGAACGGGAAACACTACCATAAATTTCATGAAAAATAAAAAGGTGCAAGAAAATGACACGAGAACATGAAAATTGTCCGTTTGAAACCTACGTGAAAGAAATAAACGAGAGTCGGTGTGTCATTCCATTAGATCTTCCAAAAAAAGTTCTCGGTGAACGATCATTGGAATCGTGGCTTTGCATGTTTCGTAACTTGTATGAGGAATGCCCCATCTTGAAACGCTTGGGAATGAAGATGCGGGACATGATCATGCCGACATTTTGCACGTTTTGTGGTCACGATACACTGGAACTAAAAGTGTTGAAAAATGAACCAGCTCCGATTGGTGATGCGTACGCATGGAGGATCACGTGTACGCATTGTAAGGCTGAATTTGAGTTGGAGGAGAAAAAGACTTACGACATGCGAATGGAGAAGATATTGAAATGACACGAGAAAAAGAATGCGATCATGAATTTGACATCGCAGATTGGCGGTTTGTGGTATGCAGAAAATGCGGTAAAGTCATGGAACGATCGCTAGAAGATCAAGTAAAAGCATTAACGAAGAAGGTATTAGCATTAACGAAGAAGGTACGTGATTTAAAGGACAGACTTTACTGGGAAATTAGGGAATTACAAGATTATAACAAGGATCAGAATGACATGATCATTAAAAAAGTGATCGAACGCATGATTAAGACGGTGGATGGTAATTAATGAGCCACGATTACATGTTATTGTTCACCGATACGAACGGAACGTATCAAGGTACATGGGCAATTCAATCATTTACCGTCCGTGCAAGGATCGATGAGATTCAAAAATTACACCCCACCCTTTTTGACGGAACGTGGTATCAGCCAATAATTGACGGACAATATTCTGCCATGAAAATAAAAGTCCACCACGACACGGTAAAACTGTTAGAATCAATTGATCACACGATAATCGAGGAACATCCATGGTTGGTAGAACTTGAAGATCCGATTAAAAGTGCCATCAAGAATGATCTTAACTTGTTCTTGATTTAATTTAATTTAATTTAATCACGTTTTTTTTCAATACACGGTGATCTAACTAGTTGGATTTGGGACGAGAGATGAGTGCTTCATTCCTTCTTTGATTTTTTTTGTTAAATATTTAATTGGTTCTTCTATTCCCCATCCTTTAAGGGCAGACGCAGAGAATATCTTGCAATGTTTTAATTCGGGAATGAATTCATCTAAACACATTTTAATTTTTCTTATTTTTCCCTCATATCCCAATAAGGTGTTCGCCAACTTTTCCCACAGATCTTGCTTGTTAAGCATGATTGCAATGGGAATAGATGAGTCATTAAAATGAGAAATAACCTCTGAATATGCGTTAATCAAGCTATCTCTTTGTTCACGCATTGGTATTGACGAATCTATTATTAATAAAATGCCATTGCTACCTAATGTGGTTGATCTTGTCAAATCATAAAAAATTTCTTGACCACACGTGTCAAAGATCATTAATACCGTGTCATCTTTTTTACTAGGATCATTGGTAAAGTCTTTGAGTTCATACCCTTCCTCAAGTTTCTTAATCCTATGTCTTTTATCTAACAATAATGGAAGAAAATTCGGCACGACCGTCGTGTTTATTTCAGTCCCCATTGAAATTTTCCATGCCTTTGCTTCGATTTCGGTTGTTTTTCGCTTCATTTCAGAAAATATATACGCATTCGGGGAAAGTGCCTTCAATGTAGTTGTCTTCCCAGCTCCAGATGTTCCAACTAGGCTTATTTTGTACATGAAAGGCATGATAATCACGAGACATTTTATATGATTTGAACTACCACACCCTAAAGGGCGTGGATTCGCACGTTATCTCTAAGAAATGGGTAACACTACTGGGCAGTCCAAATGCCCTCTATTCCCTATCCCGAAGGACTGAGGAACTCCTTTTTGTAAGATGTTAAGGCTGGCGTTCACGTCAGCATTTAACACCATTCCACACGCCTTGCAGACGTACAACCCACGGTGTTTTCGGTTGGTTTTATCAATCACGCCACACGAACTGCACGTTTGGGACGTGTATTCCTCGGACGTGCGGACGACCTCGATCCCGACCAGTTCCGCCTTGTATTCTAACTGGTGGACGAGCGTCAAGAACGGGACGCACAGAACTCTTGCCTTACCGTCCACGTTGCCACGTTAAACAAGTTCTTTGATAAGAACGTGATCTCGTCTAAGAGATTTGTCCGTTTCATCTGTACTTGTCTCACGAGTCTCATGGCACTAACATTTATGACTCCCCTTCTATTTAAATGTTTCGTGGCGTGATTCATCCCTCCCTCAAGGGAGGGGTTTCTCACGCATTTATGATAAAATAATAATGAAAACCCGTTTAAAAAGTTGATAGAATCTTGAATAGAAAAAAAATGAAAAAATAAAATTAATCGGTAATTATTTTAGATAGTACACTTATTGGTGTCACCGATGTTTTTAATACCGCGAACCTTACAATCGTGAGAATACTTGTTATAATGTGCTTGAATTCGTTCTTTTGCTTGTCTATCACCACAAGTATCAATGGTTGCGACTAAACCCGTTGCAAAAATGTGTTTAGGATCGCTTAGCGGTGCACAATCAATGTTATACCTAAAGTTACATTACCAAGTACTGCTGGTTTTTTATATTTTATACCCATGATTTTCAACTCTCATGTTTTGAAGGGTAATCGTAGTCATTACTTAAAAAGAACATGTCGAACTATTACCGAGATCAAGTTCAATAAGTGATCTAAATTTTATCGTATGCTTTTTGCAATCCTTTAAGACAATCTTGTCTTTCTTTTTTACTGTAATGAGGGTTAATGTTTAACCATTGGAGCTTACCGTTTGCTGATTTATATGGAATGTTTGCATTCCTCATCTTTTTTCCAGCTTTTTCGCATGCATCAACAGTCATGACGACTTTTTGTAGTGGGAAAAATTTGCTAAATGGTTCTCCTTTTAGTTCTATCCCCTTACTCCATTGTTTTTCTAGTGGAGTTTTTCCTTTTTTACCCGTGTCAGTCACGCACGTTGATGGTGTCCACTTACACTTATCCACTTCTTTACAATCATCGCTGGATAAGTCATTACAATTAAAGCGTTTCGGAGCATCTCTCGTTCGGCTACAAAAACCAGCTCGAAGGATTTGATTTGATTTACATGTTGGCATGATCCATGTCCCGCATGAAAACTTTATAAAAAATACATCGAACCCTTACCGAT
>Ga0114919_10000820_pt1 | contig 24681 bp, 21 predicted proteins | sample BlataG_FD_88682 | JGI IMG/M metagenome (GOLD analysis project Ga0114919, IMG submission 88682) | Deep subsurface microbial communities from Black Sea to uncover new lineages of life (NeLLi) - Black_00105 metaG | ecosystem: Environmental > Aquatic > Marine > Oceanic > Sediment | place: Atlantic... | reverse complement strand
TTACCGGCGAAAATGATCTGCACCGGACGGGTTTCGTTGTTAAGAATGGCCGCCAGCCGCTCAGGGTCCTGAAGCAGCAGATGAGCCCGTTTGTAAGCGGCAAACCTGCGGGCGAAGGCGATGGTTAATACATCAGGATTCAGGACGGCTTCGATCTTGTCGATGTCGCTCTTGGGTGCATTGCGCCTTTCGTATTGTTGTTTTAATAATCCCCGGCAGGTGCGGATCAACCGGGAACGGCTCATCTCATGTGCCCGCCAGAGCTCATCATCGTAAATTTCATCAATACGGTTAATGTTTTCCGGTCGGCGGGAACTCATATACCATTCCGGTCCCAGGTAGCGTTCAAACAGCGGCCAGATTTCCTGAGAAATAAAAGTGGAGACATGCATTCCGTTGATCACGTGCGAAATCGGGATTTCGTCTTCCGGACGGCCCGGCCACATATGGGCCCACATCTTTCTGGCGGTGCGGCCATGGAGGCGGCTGACACCGTTACGATACTGAGACATCCGCAGGCCCAAGATGGACATGGAAAGCGGCGCGTCTTTACCTAAATCCGCAGGCTGCCCCCAAGATAAAATTTCTTCTTCACCGGCCCCCAGACGTTCTTGCAAAGGCCGAATCCAGGGTTTGACCAAATCCACGGCAAAGGAATCATGGCCGGCAGGGACCGGGGTATGGGTGGTAAACACCGTACAGCGGGGAATAATTTGCAAGGCGGTCTTCAAGTCGATGTGATAACGCTCCATGAACATCACAAGGCGTTCCAGAGCGGAGAAGGCGGAATGTCCTTCATTCATATGGCAAATGGAAGGAAAGATGCCCATGGCCTCCAGCGCCCGAATGCCGCCGACGCCCAGCAGAAATTCCTGCGCCAGCCGGATTTTGGGTTCGGCGACGTAGAGACGTGCCGTAATTTCGCGGCCCTCGGGGGTATTTTCAGGCAGATTCGTATCGAGCAAAAACAGCGAAATACGTCCCACCCGGATTCTCCAGACAAACGCGTGAATCTCGCCCTGGGGCCCGGTAATTGAAATCGTGATTTCGTTGCCCTGGGGATCCCGGGCACGCTCCAGTGGAAGATAATAAAATTCGATTTCCGGATATTCTTCCTGCTGCAAGCCCTCTTGATCGAGGTACTGGCGGAAATAGCCCTTGCGATACAGCAACCCGATCCCGACGAGGGGCAGAGCCATGTTGGAGGCGGCTTTTAGGTAATCTCCGGCAAGGACACCCAGTCCACCGGCGAAAATGGGGATATTTTCATTGACACCAAATTCCATTGAGAAATAGGCCACCGGCCCAATTTTCTCGTAAATGGACCGTGACGGTTCCGTATTATCCATAACCCGCTTTGTGTAGCGATCTTTGACCCGTTTCAGATGGTCCAAAAAACTGTCATCCGCGGCCAACTCCTTCAGACGCGTCTGGCTGACATTGGACAACAGGTAAATCGGGTTTCCTCTGGATTCTATCCAGAGTTGCGGTTCAACGCGTCGAAACAGCGTTATTGCATCCTGTTTCCAGCACCACCATAGGTTTCGAGACAGCACTTCTAAAAAGGCCAACGGTTTTGGTATGGCGGGATAAACTTGATAGGTGAGAATTCGTTTCATGGCTGTTTTCCTTTTTCATGAAAATATCAATTTGGTTAATATGTTGCGATACGGGCGATGTATTTAATTGAGCGGTCGGGTAGTTTTTATTATAAAGCATTATTTATCATCTTTGTGCTTTTTGTGACAAGAAATATTTATATTGCTGAGCAGCTTATTTGTGGCGCGAATAAAAATTTTAAGCATTGCTTTTTTTTGATGAAAACTGTAATAAAATCGATTTGTCATATTATCTTGCATCAATCCTGTGGATGGACTATATTCCGAATCCGACGCCAAAATTGCTGATGACAATCATTTATGGATGGGCACCAGTTACAAAGTTAATCACATTGGATTTAGTTTTAGAAGCCCGGAAAAAAACAAAGGACATTGATTTAAGGGGAGGGAAACGTTATGGCTGAAAAACAAATTGTCTGCTGTACCGACTTTTCTGAAAACGCCGAAGCCGCCTTTATAACAGCGCTTGAGATGGCGGAAAAGTATCAGGCCAGGCTTTTGGTTATTCACGTGTTTCCGCCGGTGGCAAATCCCATGTTGACCGATATGGAATGGATGCCGCCCGAAGAGCCCAAGAAGAATCTTATTCTCAAGCTGGAGGAGCGGATGCAGCAAGAATACGGTGACAGGATCGGTGACAAAGTCGATTATCAGCTTATCGTTCTCGACGGTCATGTCTCAAGTGAAATTTTGACGTTCCTCAATGAAAATCCTGTGGATATCGTTGTGATGGGGTCTTTCGGGCTTTCAGGCATGGGGCTTGTCTTTTTCGGCAGCGTAGCCAAACGGATATCTTACAAGGCCCCCTGTTCGGTAATGATCGTTCGGGACCGTAAAAAGATCAAGGACAAATCGGAATAGATAAATTCATGCCGTAAGGTGAAGCGGTCAGGCCGGCGCTCCCAAGGTAGTGTTTTGTCGCTTCAACAAAGCGTTCAAAATGGGTGGCGGCAAATCTATTTTCAAGGAGGCTTCCAATCATCTGAAGAAGGCCGGCTTTAATCGTAATCAAATCACAACCAGAATAGTTACCGGAGTATCCAGCCGGGCCATGGCTATTATGGCGGTGGAGAGCTTCATTTAATGCCCACTACCGCTTGCGCAATATTGAAACAGTAATCGCCGATCTTTTCGAAAATCGACAAGAGGTCGATGAACACCAGACCCGGGTCAAGGCCGCATTCACCGCTGCGCAGTCTTGAAATGTGATCCTGCCGCATCTCTTCTATCATCACGTTAACCATGTTTCCAATTACCTCGGCTTGTTTCATAAAATTTTCGATAGGTTGATGGATACCCAGGGTAACAAGGTCGACGAATGCGATGACCTTTTCCGAGATTGTTTTCAAGTCGGCCCTGGCAAATTGTGCAAATTGTAAATTATCTTCAATGATCTTTTCCGTAAGCTGAGCGATATCCTCCACTGAATCACCGATTCTTTCGATGTTGTTCGTCATTCTCATTAAACTGGAGATTTCTCTGGCTTCGGATTCGTTCACATCACTCTGGTAAATTCTGGTTAAATAGGAAGTGATCTCCATTTGCATGTCATCCAGATGGTTTTCAATACGTTTCCACTTGCTTAACTTTTTATAATCCCTGTCTTCAATCCGTTGGATCGTATCTTTGAGTGCGCCAATGGCGGTTTTGGACATCCTGACAATTTCACTGCGGGCCTTGGCCAAAGCGGCGATGGGAGTATCATCAAACTTGGTGCCGAAATCCGGTAACCGGTATATATCTTCCGGCTCATCCTCTTTGGGGGATAATAAAATTGCAAGTTTTATCAGCACCGGCAGGAAAAACAGAAATATTATCGCGTTGATGACATTGAACAAGGTATGGCCGTTGGCGATATAGCGGGCGATATTGACCATGTCGCCTTCAATAACTTCAGTGACCGGTCCCGCTCCCAAATGCATGGCTACAAATTCTATGAAACCGACGAAATACGGAAAGATAAGCAGCATAAAGGCTACACCGATGACATTGAACATCGTGTGGGCTCTGGCGGCTCTGTGAGCATTGATATTGGCGGAGCCTATGGTCGCCAGTTCGGCCGTGATAGTGGTCCCGATATTTTCTCCAAGAACCAGGGCCATCGCACCTGGAAACGTCAACAGTCCCTGGGTAGCCAAGGTCATTGTCAATCCAATGGTGGCGGATGAAGATTGAACCAAGATTGTCAGAACAGCGCCGATAAATACACAGAGAACAAGACCACCGGCACTGCTGGGGTCGAATTTGGTAAAAAATTCAATAAAGGAAGGATCATTTTTAATCGGGGCCAGCCCGTGTTTCATGACCGTCATGCCAAAGAAAAGCAGGCCGAATCCCAAGATTACCTCACCGATGTATCGGTATTTTTTTTGTTGGGTGAAGAATTTCATAGTTACGCCGATGGCGATGGCCGGCAGAGCCGCTTTGGTCAGTTTAAAAGCGATTAACTGTGCGGTCACCGTTGTTCCGATATTGGCACCCAAGATAACACTAACGGCCTGTTGTAAAGTCATTAATCCGGCACTTACAAATCCGATCAGCATAACGGTGGTCGCTGAAGATGATTGCACGATGGCGGTAACTCCGGCCCCTGTGAGGCAACCGATGATCCGGTTCGATGAAACCGCGCATATGATTTTTTTAATTTGTTTTCCGGCCGACCCTTGGAGGCCGTCGGTCATCATCTTCATCCCAAGGATAAACAGGCCCAAGCCACCGATGGTTTGGATCAACACATTTAAAATACTCATTGGTTTTCCAGAAATATAAAAAGATTACGGCTTTAATTCTCCAAGGCGCGGCTGTATTAATATATCCAGAGGGTCCTCTGCAAGGTTTATACTTCATAAGCCATGAATTTCTTTATCCCTTTTACAACTAGCTTTTCAATTAATTTTGGATCGTTAAGAGATCGTCAACAACGTCGCTTATCCTGGAAGAGCGGTTATAATCGAAGGTGGTTTGACCATTTCATGAACTTGCCTTTTAGCTAGTGTCCATCCATAAATCGGTAATTTTTATTAATTTTGTCCATAGGGGGACGGCTTCATTTTTTCTGAGGAAATTTCCCAGCAGGGAATTTCCCCCATACGAAAGGGAGAATATTTCCGATATGATAAGACATTAATGAGGGATTATTCTTTCCATAAATCTATGTCGATGAGGCCGAGCTTTGCAGCATAGCGAGTCAGTTCAACGATATTATGTAGCTCGAGCTTGCGCATAATATTGGAGCGGTGGTTTTCAGCCGTTTTGGGGCTGATGAAAAGTTTATCGGCAACCCGGCTTGTAGACAGCCCTTCGGCCAGCAGGACCATGACCTCCTGCTCGCGAACAGTCAACTGGTCATAGCCGGTACCAGATACAGCTATCTGCTTTTTCGGCAATCCGATAAGCTTTTTTACAACCTTATGGGAAACCGAAATATCCATAAAATAATGACCTTTTAACACATACTCAATTCCCTCCAGTAGCATATCTACAGCCGATTCCTTTGCCAAATAGCCCATGGCGCCGGACTGAAATGCTTTTACGATATAGTCTATTTTGGAATGCATGCTGACAACCAGGATACGTGTTTTGGAGGAAAATTTTAAAATATCATCGATCAGCACAAGGCCTCTTATATCCGGCAAAGCCATGTCCAACAAAACCAGATCGGGCTTGAGTTCCCTGGCCATTTGAAGTCCTTCATGCCCGGTGCCTGCTTCCCCAACCACTTTATACTCGGGGTTGTTCCCTATGATCATCTTAAGGCCCTCCCGGAACAGAGGATGGTCGTCAATGATTAATATGCGCTTTTTCTGACTCATTTTTCTTCTTCTTAAAAGGAATTTTTATCAATATTTTTGTTCCCTGCATGGGGCGTGATTGAATCGTCATTTGGCCGCCAAGCAGGTTGACCCTCTCTTTCATGCTTCGAAGTCCCATCCGTTTCTCATTGCTTAATGCAAGTTCTCGCGCCTTTACATCAAAACCTTTACCGTTGTCTTCAATGCGAAGGATGATATTCGGAGATGCCCCCATCAGCATCATGTTCACCTGTGCGGCATCGGCATGTTTGCGGATATTGTTCAGGCCTTCCTGAACCAAACGGTAAATATGGATTTCGGAATTAGAATCCAAGTCAAACGAGTGTAACCCGGCCGATTGAAAGTCAACTTTCACTCCATTCTTTTCATAAAACTCTTCACAATACATCTCAAGCGCCCGCACAAGGCCCATTTCATCCAGGCCGGGAGGCTGTAAGCCATAGGCAAGATTACGGACAGCTGTGATTGTCTGCTCGAGGAGTTTGGATAATTCCGCCATTTTCCCCCTTGATTCAGGAGATATGGCTGGTTGATTTTCGAGTAGCATGTCACAGCTAATTTTCAGCGTAGAAAGGTTTTGGCCTATGCTGTCATGGAGTTCATAGGAAATCATCTGCCGCTCACGTTCCTGGGCCTGCATCAGCATATGAGAAAGGTTATGAACAAGATCTTCAGCCTTCTTACGTTCGCTGACTTCCTGAAGAGCATGGTCTCTTGATAGCCTGTACATTTGCATTCGCTGAAGGAGCAGATGAAGGAGAATTGAAAGGATTGCCGAGACGGCAAGGCCAAAAGTCAGAAGGAAAAGCTTCCAAACCATCCTCGGCGGGTAAATGGCAGCCTTGGGGATAAGTTCCAATTGCCGGATTTTTCCAGGGAAATGGATCTCTCGAACTACGTGCAACTTATCCTTTTTCAGATTACTGTCGCTCTGTTTTTCATTCGTGTAAATAACTCGACCGGCTTCGTAAAGCCTGACCCAAAATTCCTTGAAAATGTTCCTGGGCAAACAGGTGTCCACAATTAGCTTAACCTGAAATACACCGTTCAGAAAACCTTGCACTTTACCGGTATAGATCAAAGGCCAGAATGTATGGAAACCGGGTTCCCCCTGAATAATTTCCACACAAGGGGTGGCAATATATTGGAGATTTTTCCCGGCCTCTTGAAATGTATCCCGCACCTTAGAATCCCGAAGTTCATAGACACTCTTACCTATGACATTTTCATTGCTTTTCATCGGAAAAACCCATCGAATAACACCCTCGGGATCGATCCAGTTAATCCCCATAAAGCCAGGATAATGGGTATAAAGATTTTCGGCAAACTCAAGAAAACGCTTCCGGCTAAAATCAGGCGGAATCCTTTGAACCCATCTATCGGCCAATACTTCAAGAGATGCCATGCGAGCATTCATCAGACCTTGGATACGAATCCGTATCTGTTCCGAAGAAGTTTCCGTATATTGAAAAACGAACTCCCGTTCATGCTTGTTTTGATTTTGCCACAGAATCACTGCAATGCTGCCAAAAAGCAAGAATGCAACAAGAGAGAGAAATTTTCTAAAATGTGACATTGATATATTCGATTCGTTTTAAATATGATGTTTACTCAGGGTTAAAAACCACATTTTCAGTACACTTACGAACTTTTTTCCAGAATGCATTTTTTCTCCACCGCCATCCTGTGATGAGAAAGATTTTATCTGCTCCTATTTTCGCGTATGCTTAACAAGGGCACCGGGCAGTGACGAAACATTTTTTCTGCGGTGGAGCCGAAAAGAATGTCTTCAAGATTGCTGCGGCCCTTGGGACCCATGACCACAAGGTCGGCCCCCTCATCCTTAACAGCCTGGATTAGCTCGCGAAACGGTATTCCAATCTTAAAGACTTTTTTAACAGGAAGATGGCTGGCAGATATTTCTTCAATCAGTTCATTAATACGTTCTAACCGGCGTTCCATTTTATCCTTTAAAAATTCCTCTTCAGAAATAGCACCGCTAATATTTGCTGCCATTCGGACTGAGTTTACATCTCTTTCGTTAATTACATTGGTTATAATTATATCGGCCTTCAAATCCTCGGCCAGCTCCACAGCATATTTTAAGGCCTCTATTGAATATTCAGAAAAATCACAAGCAACCATTATTTTATTGATTTTTTTCATTTTCTCCCCCAATATAAAATTTAATGATAACTATTTTATCAGTGTTCTCCCTATAGCGGCGCTTCTCTTTCCAGCTAATTATACATCGTTGACCGAACTGCGCTATATTCTGTCTGCCTCGCCATGCCCGTTCTCCATCGGCTGCGCCTCAGGCGAATGCCGTGCGGGCTTGGTTGGCGGGCGCAATCGCAATTGAAGACGGGGCGGAGTGAAGTTAGTTAAATATTTTTTTTAGGCTGAAATCAGATCAACGACCTGTTGTATACCTTCCTCTATGCTCACTTTGCTCAGGTTTATCACCAGACTAAATAGTGAAGGGTCTAACCAATTAACGTCGAAGAAGTATTCCATGAATTTCTTTTCCCTTATATCCCGTTCGCGGATATAGCCTTCAATATCGGCAACTTGTAATCCTAATGATTTTCGAGCTCTCTTGACTCTGTCTTCCCACTCATTCCTAATCCTTATAAAATATGCATTCTTATAGCCCTGAAGGATGCAGTGGCTTCCACGTCCGACTATGACAATATTGTCCTTTTTGGCGAGGGAAAGCACAATCTCTTCCAGCAATTTGAGATAAATCTTGGAATCTATATATCCGGAGCTATCACCTACAATTCTTTTAATGTAGCTCATACTAATAGTCTTGGAGAGAATCTTCATAAGTCCTCTGGATCGACCATCTTCATAGGATTCCACAAATTCTTCAGATACATTTGCACAACGGGCAAGTTCCCGAATTATTTCTCTGTCCGCGTAGTCGTAGTTCAACTTCCTGGCTAGGGTTATGCCAAACTGCCTTTTTTTTGAAGCATATAGTCCAAAAATAGTTATAACAGCCATGTTTTACCTCCTTCAGGCGTGGCCTCAAACGTGTGGCTATAGCGCTTCAGCCATAATATCGTTGATTACTAATAGGAGATCATACATCCGAACTGTTCCCAGGAATTTTCTCCCTTCCACAACCGGGAGTACGGCTAAATTATTATCGATCATGAACTTTACTGTCTCTGAGATCTTTGCATCAGCGCCCAAAAATTTCACTTCCCTATTCATAATTTCGCTTATTGGCAGAGTGCCTGCAGGGCCGGATCCTTTATTAAGAAACTCTTCCCAGGTAAGGTCATTCCCATTAATGATTTTTTCCTTCTGAAATATGGGGAGCACTGCCATGAGGATGTGCTTGCGTCTCACTTTTCCAAGAAGTTCCCCTGAATCATTAATTACAAATATTTTTTCTGCAAAAGGAGTGTCCGGTTTTTCCTTGAAAGTACGCACCGCATCTGCAAGTGAGCTATCGGCGTAGAGGTATGGGATATCACGGCGTATTACGTCTTTCAGGAATATCTCCTCGATGATTAGTCCCCGATCGCGTTCAAATTCAGCATCGCGAATCTTGAGTTCCCTCTTCGTCTTATTCTCGTATGCCGCCTCCAATTTCGCCATAAGAATTTCAATATCGGTTGGCTTCATCAGGTAATCAAAGGCTCCGAAACGTACGCCCTCAAGCCCGGATTCTATTGTCGCATGGCCCGTAAGCATGATGACTTCGGTATCGGGGAAACGATGTTTTATCTCCTGCAGAACTTCAATCCCATTCATCCCTGGCATCTTGACGTCACAAATTACCACATCAAATGACTCGTTTTCCATCTGTGCTAAGGCTTCCGGACCGCTTTCGGCGGTAATGACATAATGCTTTCTCCTTCTCAAACGTTTTGCCATTAATTCTATAAAAGCCTTTTCGTCATCCACCAGTAGGATTTTAATTCCTTCAGTCATAGAAGTTGCCTCCTTTGAGACCACTACTCTCGTGGTCAACAAAATTGTTTATCCTAACAAAACAGTTATAACCGTCGGGGCTATAACCATTTCATGAAGCTGCTTTTTGTTTTTAGCGAGTTGATAGTGCTCGAAATAGATTTTTCCGACCTCTTTCAGAAAGTTATTAAGAATTATTTTAATATAAAATTTTGATGTAACACACTTACTCTCTTTAAAAGCAACAACCATACCAAAATAAAACCCCCTTGAAACATATGTTTAACCTGTTGATATAATGTAACTATTGCGTTTTAAAAGAAATATGGCGATTAAAATTTGGAATGAATGGGTGTCAGTCTTTTTTACAGGTTGTAAAATCAAAGTGGGTAGAAGCTTCTTTTTACAGTTTGTAAAAAAAGCAGAAAGGTATCTTTACCATCGCCTATTTCGATGAACTTTATCCAGACATTTTAAATGAATTTGTAGACTTTCTCTTTGGGTTTGAAGTGTGTAAAAGCGCAAACTACGATGGGTCTTCTTTAACGGAAGTCTTGAGCTTGAGGCCGTACTTTTCGATCTTGGAATGTAAGGTGGGTCTGGAAAGTCCGAGAAGTTTGGCCGCTTTTGAACGGTTTCCACCGGTGATGTTGAGCGCTTCGCCGATGACCATACCGGCAAAATGGTCCATACAGTCATCAAAGAGATTTGTATTGGACTGCGCGTTAAGTGCCTGGCGCACCCATTGTTGTATAGCCTGCTCAGCTTTTTCTAAGTTTATAGCCTTGCCTGCATTTCTACCGCTTATAGCCTGCGAAATGTCTTTCTGAGAAATGGGCGCCCCGCGATTAAAAATCAATGCCTTTTGAAGTGTGTTGCCCAGCTCGCGCACATTACCCTGCCAGGGGGAGGCGGCAAGTATGGCCTTTGCCTCTTTAGTGATTCCCGGGTTTTCAATCCCGGCTTCACGGGAAAAGCGGGCCAGAAAATAATCGGTCAGTACCGGAATATCCTTGGCCCGTTCCCTCAGGGAAGGTAAAAAGATAGTGACCACTTTGAGCCGGTAGTAAAGGTCTTCACGAAATCGGCCCTGGTCCAGGGCGGATTCAAGGTCACGATTGGTGGCGGCGACAATTCTTACATCCACGGGAATGGTGGCCCGGCCTCCAAGTCGCTCAATGCTTTTTTCCTGGAGCAAACGCAGAATTTTGGCCTGGATGCTTAACGGCATGTCACCTATTTCGTCCAAAAATATGGTTCCGCCGTGGGCCTGTTCGATTTTTCCCACCCGGCGATGAACCGCCCCGGTAAATGCTCCTTTTTCATAACCGAACAGTTCGCTCTCTAAAAGGGTTTCGGGGATCGCAACACAGTTGATCACCAGAAAGGGTTTGTTTGCCCTCTGGCTGTGCTGGTAGACGGCCCGGGCGACCAGTTCTTTGCCCGTACCGGATTCGCCTCTGATTAGAACCGTAGCATCCGTCGAAGCAACCCTGCCGATGGCCTTGTAAATCTCCTGCATGGGCCTGCTCCGCCCAATAATGGCATCGCGGAAACTCTCATCAGGTACGGGATCCATATCCACCGGCGAACGCATGAAACGGCCGGCTTCCAATGCCTGTTTAATCACCGTCAACATGTCAGGGATATCAAAGGGCTTGAGAATATAGTCGAATGCCCCCATCTTGGTGGCTTTGATGGCGGTTTCAGTAGTGCTGTAGGCGGTCATGATAATCACGGGAAGCTTGGGCTCTATTTCGTGAATGACCTGAAAAGTTTCAAAGCCATTCATCCCCGGCAAACGCATGTCCAGGATAACAAGGTCCGGAATATCCTTTTCTATTATTTTAAGACCTGCTTCCCCCGAAGCAGCGCATTCAGAGTGATAGCCCTCTTCTTTCAAAAGCTTGTCGAAACTTTTGCGCAACTGGTCATCGTCGTCAATGATCAGAATGGTACTCACGATCTCATCCCTTTATCGGAAGCATGATGATAAACATCGATCCTTCACCTTCCTTTGATTGGATATCCAGCCGGCCCTGGTGCTCTTCAACAATCCGGGTTGCAATGCTCAATCCCAGGCCCGTCCCTTCTTCTTTGGTGCTGAAAAAGGGTTGAAAAATTTTGTCGTGAATCGATTCGGGTATACCCGGGCCGTTGTCCTTCAGTCGAATTACCGCAACCCTGCCCAGCGGCGGTGCGAAAGCTTCTTCCTCGTGGATAACAATGGATCCTCCCTTTGCCATGGCCTCACATGCATTAATTATAAGATTAACAAGGACTTCCTTTAACTGCTCCGGATCAGCCTGGATCTCCGGAAGCAGATGTTCCCGATTCACATCAACGGTTACGTCATATGATTTCAGTCTGTGTTCCAACAACTGCAGGCCCATGTCAACCACTATAGACGGGCTGATCTGCTGCATTTTAAGCCTGGGCGGCCGTGAAAACTCCAGAAAACTCTGCACAATGGCATCGGTATGGCGAATTTCTTCGGAAATCACATCAAAGTCTTCTTTCTGGTAATCGGTCAGTTTCAGGGACCGGCTTAGCGAAAACAGGCGCATTTTTACCGATGTGAGCGGGTTGCGAATGCTGTGGGCCATTCCGGCCGCAAGTTTACCCACCATGGCCATCTTTTCGGCCTGCAAAAGGTGTTCACGGCTGCGCTCAAGCTCGATGTGGGTCTGGCCGGCCGCTTCGATCAAGTCGTGCATGCTGCGACTGATTGCTTTGACTTCGTCACCCGACTTTTTCATAGCACCTTTCTTATTCGCCTCCTGAGCCAGCCGGTGCAGGGGATCTAAAATCTGGTTTGCCAGAATAAAGGCCAAAAGGGCACTCAGAGAAAAAACAACAAGCATAGCAACTCCTGCAATAAACCTGAGTTTTCGGGCCTGGAGCAAGCTTTCGTTTTTGGCCAGCATGATTCTTTTGGTATGAAAATCTTTGTATCTTTCGCATAATTCCAGGATGTTGAAAAAACGACTGCGAACTTTCTGGTGCAGTCTGGCGCCTTTCTCCCGCTCTCCGGCTTTATAATGGGCGATAACGCGATCTTTGGCGGTGATGTAAAGCCGGTATTCCCGGTCGATTTGATCAATGGCTTCTTTTTGCTGCTGATCTTCAACCCGCAAACGGGCGGTATGGAGCTGCTCATTGAATATCTGGCGGTATTTCCCCAGTTGCCTGAGCCAGTCGGGATCACCATCCAAAAAATAGTAAGATACAAAACCTTTTTGATTGATAAGGGAGGTTTCAAAAGATTCTGCCGACTGGTATGCAACCAGGTCCCGGTCGATAATTGCGGTCAAAGCTCGTTCAAGGCGATACGTATACCATACCGTGATTAGACCGCCCAGCAAAGTAATAAACACCAGAGCGGTCAAAATCAGGTAAATCCGGTTACGAAGGTTGATGCGATGCCACACTGAAAGATCCTAGGCGCTTATTAAAGCAACATCGACAAAATGTTGTCGATAATTACACGGTTCAAATTTATTTAGCATTTGCGACAGATACTGGATACCGGTCTCTGGATGCTGGATAATAAAGGATATTTCCATTGTTAGATCCAGTATCCAGTATCCAGCATCTTGACCTTACAAGCAATTACAATTTCGCTGCTCATTAAGAGGGGCATATCTTCTAAGCGTTGACTTGGAAGATGATTAGTCTCTTTACTGTAATGTCACGGGCATTCCCATTAGAGGCCAGAGAATATAGGCCGCAAAACCGACCACAGCCATCAGCATGATACTGGCCGGTATACCGTACATAAAGAACTCTCCGGTTGTAAACATCTTTGAATCGTAAGCAATTGCATTGGGCGCCGCCCCCACCAGCAGCAGAAACGGCATGCCCGCCGTCACCAGGGAAGCAAAAAGAATCACTTCCGGAGCTACGCCAAGATAGGGAGCAATCACCAGAGCCACCGGCAGAGAGATGGCAATGGCGGCCACGTTCATAATGAAATTGGTCATAATCATGACAAAAAATGCGATGCTCAGTACAAAAACAAACCAGTTGGCTTTTTGAAACATGACCAGCCAGTTGACGGCCATCCATCTGGCGGCTCCGGTATCCCAGAGACAGAAACCGATGCTCATGGCGCCGGCAAACAGCAGGATGATGTTCCACGGAACATCTTCGAGATCGTCAAGATCGAGAATGCCGGTGATAAAAAACAAAATGGTTGAAATCAGAATAATGGCTGTCTTGTTAATAGGCTGTAAAATAGGGACAAAGGAGCGCAGTGACATAACCAGGATACAGACAAAGACGATGGCGGCAGCTATAATCTCTTTGCGGGTAATGGAGCCCAGTTCGGCATTAAGAACTCTGGCTTTTTCCCTCAAGCCGGGGATGACCTTTTTTTCGGGTTTCATAAAGATCATAAAAAAACCCCACAGCAGAAACGTCATGAGCCAGCCGATGGGGAACATATAATAGCTGAGCTGAAAAAAGGAAATGTTTTTACCCACAATATCGTTAAAAAAACCGACAGCCACGGCACCGCGCGCTGCTCCCAAAAGTGTCACGATGCTTCCGGCCCCGGCCACATAGGCCATGCCGATAAAGAGTCCTTTGCCGAATTTGGTGGGTTTGTCTCCTTCTCCGTAAAGGCTGTAAACAGCCAGCAAAAGTGGGTAAATTGTAGCTGCCACGGCCGTATGGGCCATAATGTGCGTCAAGGCTGCGGTAACCACAAAACATCCCAGATATATCATGCTGGTTTTTTCTCCTACGATTACCAGCATCTTGTAAGCCAGGCGTTTGGTCAGACCTGTCTTGGTAAAAACCAGTCCGATAACGATGGAAGCAAAGATGAACATTACCGAAGGATCCATAAAATCGTTAAAAGCTACCTTGGCAGGACGAATCAGGAAAAGGGATTGAAGTACACCGATGGCCAGACTGGTTACGCCGATGGGCACCACTTCAAAGACCCACCAGGTTCCGGCCAGAAGAAAAACGGCAATCGCCCCTTTTCCCTCCTTGCTCAAGGGAAAATGTTCTCCCATGGGATCTACGGCATCGGACCAGGGAGATGAATAAAAAGTTACTGCAAATAGTGCTATTCCTATTGAGAGTAACAGATATCGTTTCCACTCGAACTTGCCTTTTTCAAGGACCACAGAATCGCTTGTCATATACCATTCTCCTTATCTGAAATATTATAACGGTTACTAATTCGAGTTGGTTATCAATTATGCCTGATCTCTTTGGTTGCTTATAATTCGCAGGCTTTTATAGCCTTGACAATCTCCATAAACACATCGGTTTTTCTTAAGGCCCCTACTATCTTGTCGCCTTTCATCACAAGTAAAGACTGATGACGACCCATGACAAGTTGATTGATGGCCTTATCCAATGATGCATCTTCATTAATATATTCACCTTCATCAGGGGTGTACATAAATTCTTTCACTTTTATCCGGGCGGCTTTTCTGCAAATATCATCCATGGGTTTGTCCCAAAAGCGGAGTTCTTCGAGCATCGTCTTTTGAAACTTCGGAGTTAAACCGAAACGGGATAATGATCCCGGAATACCCATTGTTTCATATTTTGGTTCCAAGGCTCTCAGTATATCCAGCTGGCTCACTTTTCCGACAATATTATCATCTTTATCATGTATCAGAACCGCCTTGTGTGGAAAGCGGGTCTGGTCAAACTCTTTTAACGCTTTTTCCAGGGCCATGACAGCCTCGAACAAAGTGGCCTCTTCCGAAACCGTTGAATATTCAGCAAACGGAATCATCAATTCTCTCACGACTTTCTCTTTCATGCCAACCCTCCTGAATCGTTGGATTTAGTGCCTTTTTCTTTAGGGATAAATGTTTAGGTTGGAAATTTGCCGGCAGGATGTTATAGATATTTTCCTGTGTGTCTATGTTCTCAAAGCCGTTATTTTCTGAACCAATCCCGATATAATGTGTAGGCAAATTTTAAAAATGGCCTTGAAGTGAACTGCGTATCATTCGCTATCAGGGCTATTACAAGCCATTACCAGCCTCTTCTTTTAAGAAGGCGGTCAATTTCAGCTTGACGAATACGTTCTACCTGTTCAGCCTTAATTTTATGAGCGCTCATGATTTTTTCCACCAGAGTCTCTGTCTCGGTAGGCTTCATAAGATAATCGTAAGCTCCTAATCTCATGCCCTCGATGGCAGTATCAACCGTTGCGTTGCCGGTGAGCATGATAACATTAACAAGTGGCTTTAACTCCTTGATTTTCCTTAAGGTTTGAATGCCGTCTTTTCCCGGCATGAGAACATCCAGAACAACAACGTCAAACTCGGATTCCCGGATCAGGCCCAGGGCTTCATCCCCGTCGAGAGCGGTTTTAACATCAAAGTCCCTCATCTCTAAACGCTGAGCCAGGGTTTCGACAAAATCTTTTTCATCGTCTACCAACAGTACTTTGATTTGCATTTATTGTTCTCCCGTAAACCCGTTATTCTTTTTCCTCATCCATAATTTTTTGGGCTGTCTCAAATTCGCCGGCCTCTGCAAAAGTAGCCGCTACCATAGAGGTTTCAAATTTACTTTTGTAGGCCTTTGTTATTGTCCGCATGAGCTTTTCGAATTCCACAGGTTTTTGCAGATATTCAAATACCCCCAACCGACGGGCCTCTTTTTCATCTTTTTCCGATCCATGGCCGGTCAACATGATAATCTGAACACCCGGATAGGCCTTTTTTGTACGCCTTAGAACTTCCAGCCCGTCAATGCCGGGCATTTTAAGATCTAAAACCATGACATCCGGAAGATCTTTATCCATGGTCTTAAGGGCCTCTTCCCCGTTTAATGCAACATCTGATTTTACCTCTCGCATCTCGATTCGTTCAGCAAGGGTCTTTACGAATTCTTCTTCATCATCCACCAGTAACACTTTCATTTCTTTCATTTTTGTCACCTTGATTTATTTTTTAAAAGTTTTCAAAAAGGAACCGAATTGGCGTTATTTTTTTCGGTCACCCAATACCAGCTTTTCCAGCCTTTGTAAAGCGTGATCGGGATACAAATCCAGGAAAAGTCAAACGCTACCGGCTTATCTCTTCCGGAAAACGCAACACAATACCATGTTCGGTTTCATCTAAATTGGCAGATCCTTCCAGACAGGCAGCAATCTCTTGTAAAACCGGCCATTTTTCGGATTCGGATATATTCCGGACAAACTCGGATTGGCTGGGCAGATCCCCTTTACATACCACGTGAACCGTATTTTTCCCCTTGGTTTTACGAATCCCGATATTAATTTCCCCGCCGGCGGACATAACAGTGAAACAACATTCCAAACTCGCAAACAAGGCCATTTGTAATTGAATATGACGGGTAACAAGAGTAATGGGTGGACCTTCTTGATTTGGGGGCACGGTTTTCAAGACAACGTGCTTAAGTCTGGCAAAGCGCTGCGCCAGTGTAATCAGTTGTTCGATGGTTTCCTGAAGGTCAATTTTCGCCATGGTTTCATCGGTACTATGGGCAAATTTGTTAAGCCGGTCTGTTAATTCAACCCCTCGCTCAATCTGGTCTTTTATTCTAACCAGAGAATTTTGCATTTTCTCCTGATGTTTAATTATAGCTTCCGGTGAAATTGCTATGATGTCCCCCATCAATCCGGATGATTCTCTGATAATGGCCAGAACGTTTTTCAGTTCATGCGTGATATCTGCCGTAATTCTTCCGAAAAAGGCAACTTCTTTCTCTGCACATTTATTCATATTTTTACCTCGTTAAAGAAAGACGGCTAGGGTTGGCTTTTTATGGCCTCTTGCATTTTTTTTATTAACTCTTCAATATTTAACGGCTTCATCAAGTAATCGAAAGCGCCCAGTTCCATTCCTTTAACACCCTCCTTTTCGGATCCTCGGCCGGTCAGGAGAATAACAGGAATTTGGGGGTGTTGAGCTTTGATTCGTCTAAGGACTTCAAACCCTCCGAGACCCGGCATCATTACATCCAGGATTACAATCCGGGGGGTCTCGGCTTCAATCATATGCAGCGCATCTTCACCATTTAATGCCGTCCGGGCCTGAAGTCCTCTTAATTCAAGTCGTTCGGCAAGAGTTGTGACAAACTCCTCCTCATCATCAACAAGTAAGATTTTTAAGTTTTTCATTTCATTCTCCTGAACCAATCTTTGCCTTTTTGGGTAAATAAACTGTGAATATAGTACCTTCTCCCTGCTTGCTCTTGACCTTGATGTCTCCGCCCATTTTTTTCGCAATACCGTAGGTAATCGCAAGGCCCAAACCCGTGCCGTTTTCCTGTTTTGTGCTAAAAAAAGGATCAAAAATACTTTTGAGTATTTCTTCAGACATGCCGATTCCATTGTCCTGGATAGAAACTCCCACGGTATCTGAATCTTCTTCCCATGATGTGATTGTGATCCGGCCCTCATCTTCCACCGCAGCAAAGGCATTGTTTATAATATTCAAAAAAACCTGTTGCATCTGTCCCCGGTCGGAAGAAATACGGGGAAGATTATCTGTTAAGTGCAGTATCAACTCAATATTTCGATATAAAGCTTCCTTATCCAAAAAACTGAGTGTCTCTTGAATAAGTTCGTTTAAATCTAATTCTACAAGTTGAACTTCCATACGCCGTGCAAAGCCCAGCAAGCGATGGGTAATGGCACTGCAGCGTTCAACCGATTTAAGTATCGAATCTATCAGTCCCAGAAATTTTTCCTTTTTCTGGAATTGATTATCATATGCAACCAGGTCTTTCATTAACCCCGCCTTTTCGTTGATAATCGCCATAGGATTATTGATTTCATGGGCAACGCCGGCAGCCAGCCTTCCTATTGATGAAAGCTTATGAGTATGTTGAAATTCACGGTAGGTTAATTCACGTTTTTCATCGGCATCTTTAACCCGTTTCACAACAGTATCCGTGAGCTTGAAAACCACCAGAATAATCGTGACAACGCTGATGGCAAAAGCAAATAACATTTTACTTCTGAGCGTATACCATGGCTTCAAAAGAGCGGAACGCTGTTTGGCAAGAACCATAATATAATCCGACCTTGTAGTAAGTGGGGCATAGGCTATCAGCATTTTACGGTTTTGGGGATCTGTTTCCTCGACGACGATAGGCCCATAATTTCCCCTGGGAAACGGCACCGGATATTTATCCAGTACTTTTCCGTAAAATCTGGAAGAGGTCTGTATGATTCCGTCACGGTTAATTAAAAAAGCATCGCTTTCCTGATCCAGTTCCATGGAGGCTATAATATCATCAAATTTGCTTGTATCAATGGTAGAGCGTAGAATCAAATAGCGGCCTCCTTCTATTCGGCGCAGCACGGCAATGGCGACATGGGGGAATTGTCTGTAGCCCATGAATACATCGCTGATGTAATTGCCCTTTACTATGACTTCCTGGAACCAGCTTTGTTTTGAATAGTTTTTCCCCAGAAACTCGTAAGGCCCACTATAGCTCAACTGGATCCCTTTCTTATTGATTAAGCCCAAATCGACTAAACAACAATATTCATCCATAAGTGCTTCAAAAATACGATTCAGGTTCTTTTGGTCAGAAAGTTCTTCAAAAGAATAGGAAGCGGCGATGAATCTAATTACGGAAAGGCGCTCTTCGAAAAAAAGCTCAAAAGTGTGCTTGGTCTTGTTTGTAAGTGTTTGCAATGGAATGACGATTTCTTTTTTAATGCTGGACTGATATTCGTGCTGGTAGATGACCGCCATTATGGTCAGGGGAATTATGGTTATCAGGATCATCAATATAAAAATATTTCTTCTGAGTATACGATAACGATTTGCAGTGTCATCATCAGAGTTATGTAAGAGACCTTTGATTAAACGTGTCCATAAGTTTTTGGAGCTCATTGTTCTTTTAATCCTTCTTGTCGAAAAGAATGTCTCCGGATCGAAGCGTATTCTCCCAACCCGGACAAGCCGGAAAAGTTACAAGTGAACTAAAGTTTGAAGTGAACTAAAGGTAAGGAGTTGCCTTGCTCCGACTTTTATACAAATTGGCAGTATTCCTTAATTTTAGGCACTTTAGATCACTTTAGGCACTTCACACTTAATTGTCTAAGCAATTTTTTGCCACAAAATATACAATTAAGCGCCTAATGTGGCTTCAGAATCGTTTCCGAAGAAATATCACTGCAACAGTATGGGTATTTTTTCCGGCATTATTTACTATATTATTGTTTCGTTTTTGTCCAGATTTTTTAAAGATCCATCCCATATTATCTATTTATCATAGAGAGGAAAACTTGTAAACTTGCATTATAATCCAAAAACCCTCATAAGTCCTCGTTCATGAAGAATAATGCGATGGTTGTCATTAAACGTCGATGAGAGAAGCGAACTAACTTGATTCATACTATATTTTCAATTGACATCGCATGAGAGGTAGTATAAAAGAATTTGCTCAATTCTTAGTCAATCTTTGTCAAATTTCCCGGTTTGGCTTAATGTCGGCACATATCTTGTTGAAATGTTGAAGATAATCTTGTTGAAATATTGAAAACAACTATTTAGGAGGAAGAAATGGGGAAGAATGGTAAATTGTGGATGATCATTCTGGTTTGTTTATTTTCGTTGCCTGTATTAATATCCCCTGCTTTTGCAGATGTATCAGCCGAGGCTGCTTCAAATGGTCATGCCTGGTGGTTCTGGCCGCTGATCCTTTTTATCGTCACTTTTATTATGGGGATATTTGCAGTACTTGGCGGTGTGGGAGGAGGGGTACTCTATGTGCCGATCATCAGCGGGTTTTTCCCTTTTCATCTGGACTTTGTTCGGGGCACCGGCCTTCTTGTAGCCCTTTCCGGCGCACTGGCAGCCGGTCCCGGACTTTTAAAGATGAACCTTGCAAGCCTGAGACTGGCAATTCCGGTCGCTCTTATCGCCTCCACCTGTGCGATTATTGGCGCCATGATCGGTCTTGCGCTGCCCACCAACATTGTTCAGATTTCCCTTGGAGCCACCATTCTCGGTATTTGTGTTCTTATGCTAACTGCCAAAAAATCCGAAGTTCCTGACGTTCCCAAGGCGGACAGACTCTCTTCGGCTCTCAATATATGCGGGGTTTACCAGGAAGCAAGCACCGGTGAGATTATCGACTGGAAAATACACCGAACACCTCTTGGATTAGCCTTGTTCGTCCTCATCGGAATTATGGCCGGCATGTTCGGACTGGGGGCCGGTTGGGCAAATGTGCCTGCGCTCAACCTTCTTATGGGAGCACCGCTGAAAATCAGTGTCGCAACCAGCAAGTTCCTTTTATCCATTACAGATACTTCTGCGGCATGGATATATATGAACAAAGGCTGTGTGATTCCCATGATGGTAGTGCCGTCTCTTGTGGGAATCATGCTCGGATCTTTTGTGGGCGTTCGTTTGCTCAAAATCGCCAAGCCTACATTTATCCGGTGGATGGTGATCGCAATCCTGGCTTTTGCCGGTATTAAAGCCCTGTCCAAAGGTTTAGGATTTTAATTCTAAAATTTATCGCATATAAGATCATAACAATATTTCATCAGGAGAAAAGATATGGAAGAAAAGACCAATGACCTGTTAAAAGCAACACCCGAACAGCTTCTTTATGCCAGAATACTTGAAAAGGGCATGTACCTCGGTTTACTGGTCCTTTTTATAACCTATGCCCTCTATGTATTTGGCATTATGGATCCATATATTCCGATGGATAAAATTTCCAACTACTGGTCAATGAATGTGCATGACTATCTTGAACACGCCGGAATCAAGGATGGATGGGCCTGGTTGGGTATGATAAAGTACGGAGATTTCGTTAATTTCATTGGTATTACCATACTGGCGGGTATTACCATCATATGCTATGCTGGAATTGTACCTACACTTCTGAAAAGCAAGGACACGGTCTATGCCGTACTGGCGGTGCTCGAAGTCATTATCCTTAGCGCCGCTGCCAGTGGAATTCTTGCCGTGGGGCATTAGCCTGATTGGTTATTTTGTGAGACCTTTGCAAAACGCCCCTTTTTGCCCGATTTCTGCGTCAGGCTCAAATTTTAATCCTCGAAATACTCAATGTATTCCTGTGGTTAAAATTTTCACCTTCCTTGAACTCGAACAAAAATATGCATTTTTCAAAGGTCTCTTTGTTTGTCATTTTTCATAAAATATCGAGTTATTATTCTGATGAATCGAACTCAAACCGTTTAATTTTGCGCCAGAGTGATACCCGGTCAATGCCCATTATTTTCGCCGCCTTGGTTTTGTTACCGTTGCATTTATCAAGTACCCACTTAATGTAGTTTTTCTCCTGTTCCTCCAGGGTGGGAAACTCGGAATCACGCCGACGGTAGGTTTCAACCGAAAGATTACTTATATATTCCGGAAGATCTCCGACCTGTATCTCCGGCCCGTTTGCCAAAGCCACGGCTCTTTCGATAACATTCTCCAGTTCTCTGATATTTCCCGGCCAGGTGTATTGACAGAGCAATTCCATGGATTCCCTGGCAATACTTTGAACATCCTTATTCATTACCTTACATTTTTGAGTCAGAAAATGATATGCCAGCAGCGGAATATCACCGTCACGATTGGATAGAGAGGGAAGTTTGATTGTAATCACATTGAGTCGATAAAACAGATCCTGTCGGAAATGACCTTTTTCCACATCCTCCTTGAGATCGCGATGAGTAGCGGCGATGAAGCGCAAATCGACAGAAACGGGGGTCTCTCCTCCAACCGGCAAAACCTCTTTTTCCTGAATAACACGCAATAGTTTTACCTGCATGGTCAACGGCATATCCCCGATTTCATCCAGAAAAATACTTCCGCCGTCCGCCACTTTAATCAGACCTGCTTTTGCTTTTGTAGCGCCGGTAAATGCGTCCTTTTCATGGCCGAAAAGCTCATTGGCCATCAAATCTTCTGTGAAAGAGCCACAATTAAAGGCTATAAATTTTTTTTCTGAACGAAAACTAAGCTGGTGGATTGACCTGGCTACCAGTTCCTTGCCGGTTCCGCTTTCTCCAAGTATTAGAACATTAATGTCAGAGGGGGCAATCTGATTGATGGTTCTCTGGACCTCTATCATTGTTTTGCTCTGGCCCACTATAGAAGAAATTTGTTGGTACTTTTTGAGTGTATCCTTAAGTTCAAGGTTTTCAATCTGGAGTCGACGTTTTAAAAGCGCCTCTTTGGCGATCTTGCGGACTTCTCCGATTTTATACGGTTTTGCGATATAGTAATAAGCTCCTTGATGCATCGCCTCGACGGATGAATCCACGGTGGCATAACCGGTTATCATGATTACTTCGGTGTAGGGTTGAAGCTCTTTTGTTTTCCGTAACACCTGCATCCCATCCACTTGCTCCATTTTCAGATCAGTGATGACCAGATCAATGCTTGTTGATTGAAGCAATTCGATGGCCTTTTTCCCGTTGTTTACGGAGATGACTTCATATCCTGTTTTCACGAGGATATGTTCGAGATTTTTACGCGCGATATCCTCATCTTCCACAACAAGAATGATTTCTTTATTCTTCTCCACGGTCATCATTTAAATCCGGACTATGTTAAGTAATTGAGGGGTCTGGGAGTTTTTTCGAATCAATAGCTCCATGAATAATCAGCGACTACATCATACAAACTCATAAATAAGGGTTCGTAAAGATAGAACAGAAAATATGGCTTTAAATAAATAGGTTATATGACTACCCGCTTAAGGGATTTTAATTACTAACACAAAATACCGCTGTTCTATCTTAACGATCCCTAATGTATTCAAACAGTGTATGATTTCGCTGCTGATCATTCATTACGCTATTTACAAAGCTTTTTAAGAAAAACTCCCCGACTGCTGAAGTAATTAACTGGACAATATTTAAAATAAGAGATTACGAATATCTAATGGTTCCTTATTCAGGCTGATCAAAAGGTAAAAAGCAGGTAAATGTTGTTCCTTTTCCTGGTTCACTGGAGACTTTAATTTTGCCACCGTGTTGCTCCATAATGCCGTATATAATGGAAAGCCCCAGACCCGTACCTTTACCGACTTCTTTTGTGGTGAAAAAGGGGTCGAAAATCTTTGGAATAATTTCTTTTGGGATACCTTCCCCCGTATCTATAACCTGGAAACAAAACCCGCTGTTACTTTCCTGTTTGCATGCCTTGATGGTAACGTCCCCGCCATTTTTCATGGCCTGAACGGCATTTACGATTAGATTGATTAAAACTCGTTCGATTCCTAAAGGACCGACAGTGGCTTCTACATCATCGGGCACTTCCACTTTAAGAGTTATATTATCCGGCACCTGTGATTTAACCCGTTTGATTGCATTGTTAACCAGATCCTTAAAATAAGCCCGTTTTAAAGTAAGAGATCTCTCCCGTGCAAATTCCAGCAGTGATTTAACAATTTCCTTACTCCTTTCCACCTCTTTTTCCGCGCCGATTAAAAGCTCTTTTTTATATTCAAGATCGTCGTCTTCCAGCTCTTCAACCAATATTTGAACTGAAGTGGAAATATTATTCAGCGGGTTGTTCAGTTCATGAGCCACACCCGAGGTCAATCTCCCCAGAGAAGCCAGTTTTTGGGTCTGCACCAACTCTTTGTTCCGTTTGTTCAGTTCTTTGATCATACTATTGAGACTGGTCACCAGGGATTCAAATTCGTCGCCGGTTTTTATTTCTGGTATGTTTTCAAAATCCCCGTTGGCGATTTTTTTAATGGCATTTCCAATGGTTTTTAGAGGACGGTTGACATTGAAAATCAAAAAGAGAGCAATTACAACGGAAAGTAAAAAAACAGGAGCCAAAGCGATTAAATGTATCATCTTGGATTTTCCGATCAAATCCCGGGTAAATTCACTCTCTTTTTTTACGATTTTTTCAAGCTCGCTGGTAATTTTCCTCCCTTGCTTTTGGATTAATTGGATAAAATCCTGTGGAGCCATTAAATGTCCGTTTTCTTGCATCTTCAAAAGGTTTTCAAGAGCGTCTTTATACTCCTCAAGTTCGATTAACCTTTCATCGAGATTTTTGGCCACTGTATATTTTCCATATTTCGCCAAGATGCTACGAAGGTTGTTCTCAGCTGTATTTACATAGCTAAGGGTCTGATCAATATTCTTTCTATCAAAGGTTAAGAAATAGTTTTTCTCGTATCGACGGGCTTCCAGGATAGTATTAAGGAGCTCGTACTTTCTTTCGATAATCTGAATCTTTTGATTGAGAATATACTGGCTATGATAACTTCGCAGCCAAATTAACCCGCTAATTACCATAAACATGGCAAAAGCAAGAAAGATCTTTTTTCTAATACTGATTTTCATACTGCTACATTTAACCTACATT
>Ga0114919_10000817_pt1 | contig 24698 bp, 28 predicted proteins | sample BlataG_FD_88682 | JGI IMG/M metagenome (GOLD analysis project Ga0114919, IMG submission 88682) | Deep subsurface microbial communities from Black Sea to uncover new lineages of life (NeLLi) - Black_00105 metaG | ecosystem: Environmental > Aquatic > Marine > Oceanic > Sediment | place: Atlantic... | reverse complement strand
TTACTGGGTCGATTCAAAATGGTTTATTGCGCCCTAAGCCTTAGAATCATAGGCTCCATCTATATAAACCATTTTGAAACTCCCACTCATCTAAACTATGTGGGGCATAATCCAAAAAAAAGACACCCATACCCTGGACTTTGACGTTACCCTCCATGCTTAGGCTATTCCGTTGACAGGGAAGGGGCTTTATCCTATGCTGTCCTCACTGAAACGGAGGCTTTTGTCAGCTATGACATGTAGAGAAATAGACAGCACACTTTCTCCTGGATTCTACTACTTTTCCGGTAATGAGGCAGTGGCCGAGGGGGCTATTGCTGCTGGCTGCCGATATTACGCCGGTTATCCCATCACTCCCTCCAGCGAGATCATGGAGCGAATTTCCGTCCGATTTAAAGATGTAAATGGTGTATTCATGCAGATGGAGGATGAAATCGCCTCGATCTGCTCGGTCATCGGGGCTGTGTGGGCTGGGGCCAAGGCCATGACCGTCACCTCTGGGCCGGGCTTTAGCCTCATGCAAGAAGGGATTGGCTATGCTGCCCTAACCGAAACGCCCCTGGTAATCGTTGATATCCAGAGGGCAGGGCCCGGTACCGGCCAAGCAACCAGGGTAGCCAGTGGTGATCTTATGCAGGCCAAGTGGGGCTCCCACGGAGATTACCAGACTATTGCCCTATCTCCCTGGTCAGTTCAGGAGATGCATGACCAGACCATCGATGCCTTTAACCTAGCCGAGAAGTACCGGGTTCCAGTTTTCGTAATGGGGGAAGAGGCCATCGGCCATCTGAGAGAGCGAATGGAGGTAAAACCCACCGTTGAGATCTTTGATCGCGCAAAAAAACCAGGGGCACCCCCCTTTGGCACTAACCAGGATGATGGTATCCCACCCATGCCAGCCTTTGGCGACGGGGAAAGACTGCTGGTTACTGGATCCACTCACAACGAATTCGGTATGAGAAAGACCGATGACCCCGAGGTCCATGCAAAGCTCGTGACCCGGATCAACAATAAGATCCTGAAACACCGAGAGAGCATCATCAAGACCGATTCCTACTACTTAGACGATGCCGAGATCATTGTTGTCGCCTATGGGTTTACTGCCAGAAGTTCCCTGTTTGCAGTAGATCGGCTCCGAAAGGAGGGCAAGAAGGTAGGCCTCCTCCGGCTCAAGACCATCTGGCCCTTTGCCGATGGAATCATTCATCAGATTGGGAGGATGGCCGAGAAGCTGTTTGTCCCCGAGATGAACCGCGGCCAGGTGAAGGGCGAGATCATGAAATATGTTACCTGTGAGGTGATCCCGTATAACCAGACAAATGGTGAAATCATTCATCCTTATCAAATAATGAAGCAAGTAAGGAGCCTGTTATAATGGGCAGGGACCTGGAAAAATACCTCCGCCCAGAGGTCAAATCAACCCCCTTTTGCCCGGGATGTGGCCATGGTATCTTAATGAACCTTATCCTCCGCGCCATTGATGAGCTCGAGTTACGTATGGATGAGATGCTCTTTGTATCCGGCATTGGCTGTGCCGCCTGGATTCCCAGCCCCAACTTCAATGCCGACACCCTTCATACCCTTCACGGGCGGGCAGTTGCCTTTGCCACCGGGGCAAAGATGTTCAACCCAAAACTCAAGACCATGGTCATCAGCGGAGATGGAGACCTTGCCTCCATTGGAGGGAACCACCTTATTCACGCCGCACGGCGGAATATAGACCTCACGGTGATCTGTGCCAACAATATGATTTACGGCATGACCGGTGGACAGGTGGCCTCGACCTCCCCGGTGGGGGCGATCACCTCTACGACCACAGAGGGCAACATCTATCGCCCCTTTGATCTCTGTAAATTAGTGCTCGGTGCTGGTGCTCCTTATGTGGCTCGATATTCCGTAACTCAGCCTGTATCACTGATAGAGGCCATAAAGAAATCCCTCACCATACAGGGATTTACCTTTGTGGAGGTGCTCTCACCGTGCCCCACTCAATTTGGGAGGAGGAATCGGTATGATTCGCCCGCTGATATGCTGACCATGCTCAAGGAATCCTGCATCTCCAAACGAGAGGCTGAACAGCTGGCACCTGAGGAACTACAAGGCAAGGTCATCACCGGGGAGTTTAGTGATGGGGGAACTTAGGCAGATCCGTTTTTGCGGCTTTGGTGGGCAGGGAGTTGTTCTTGCCGGGACGATCTTGGGATATGCTGCTATCAAGGATGGTAAGTGGGTGTCTGGCTCAAATTCCTATGGGGCTCAGGCCAGGGGGGGTTCCGCCAGATCTGAGGTTGTCATCTCAGATGATCCAATCAAATTTCCCCATGTGATTGAATCAGATATCCTTGTTGCGCTCTCCCAAAGTGCATATGATGTATACATAAAAAATTTGGCTGAAAAGGGTGCCCTGGTGATCTATGACGATATGATGGTTCAACCCTCCGATCTGAGAGGTGTTCAACAAATTGGTGTACCAGCTACCAACATAGCAATTTATGAGTTAGAGAGCAAGCAGGTGGCCAATATGGTTATGTTGGGAGCGTCCGTGGCGATAACCAGGATAGTAAACAGGCAGGCCCTGATTTCATCCATCATTGAAAATGTTGCGGAACGATTCAGGGACGTGAATGTCAAGGCCCTGGAGGTTGGATATAATTTGGGAAAGGATATTAAAAGTGCCTAAAGCCCGCCCTGGCGCGACGTGCTTAAATCAAACTATTAAGATTATAAGGCGCTATGTGCTCTTATCAACCTATTAAAATTATAGGCCAGGTCTGGGCCAGGGTTAAAAGTGCCTAAATTTTAAGACAACAAACCCCCGCCCGCCTCGCCTGAGCGAGAGCGACCCGCCTGCCATTGCAAGGCACGAGCGGGCAGGTGGCAGGCAGGCAAGAAACACAAGTAACATCAAATGGCGGTAGAAGGAAGAACTCATAAACCGGTGGTAGATAGAGATCTATGTCAGAGTTGCGGTGTGTGCCTCAGGGAATGCCCTGCTGAGTTGTTTCCAGAGCTCAGGTCCGATGAGGATACAACGAGAGGATATGTTTATTCGAACACGGATTTGGCGAGCAGGAAGGTTTTTCCTCCTTGTTTTGGCGCATGTCCGCTTGGGCAGCAGGTGCGGGACTATGTGCAGTTGTTAGAGGTTGGAAAGGTAAAAGAGGCACTGCTTGTGATCCGTCAGGACAACCCACTTCCGGGGGTGTGTGGCTATGTATGCCACCATCCCTGCGAACAGGCCTGTATCCGGGGCAGTTGGGATGATCCGGTATCTATACGGGAACTGAAGCGATATGCTGCCCACTATGAGATGGATCACGGGAGCGAGATCGTGGAAGTGCTTATCCAACGGAAGGAGCCCGCTCGAGGAAAGAAGGTGGTTATTGTGGGAGCTGGCCCTGCAGGGCTTGCCTGTGGGTTTGAGTTAATCAAGCGAGGATATGCGGTTACTGTTATGGATGCCCTTGCCCAACCTGGTGGGATGTTGGTAGGCGGTATTCCACCCTTTCGGTTGCCGCGGTATGTGGTTGACCATGATGTGGGCATTATCCGGTCTCTTGGGGTGGAATTTCTCTCTTCGGTTCGGATAGGCCGGGATGCGTCTCTGCCGGAAGTGATGAGGGATGATGCAGAGGCTGTTGTTCTGGCCACAGGTACATGGACGGATCTGACACTTGATGTTCCTGGGGAAGGTGCAGAGGGATGTCTGAAGTGTCTCGATTTTTTGGGTGGCGTGAATACGGGACAGAATGTGAAGCTTTCTGGTAGAGTCTTGGTGGTTGGAGGGGGTAATGCAGCTATTGACACCGCCCGCAGCGCTCTCAGGCTGGGAGTCGAGCAGGTGATTGTTGTGTATCGTCGGAGCAGGGAGGAGATGCCCGCGAGTCACGAAGAGGTTGAAGCCGCTATTGAGGAAGGGGTGGAAGTGCAGTATTTGGTGGCTCCCAAAAGGATTCTCACTGAAAATGCAAGGGTTACCGCGTTGGAGTTGGTGAGGATGGAGCTCGGTGATTTTGATGAGACCGGAAGGAGGAGGCCTGTCCCCATTAAGGGAAGTGAGTACATAGAAGAAGCAGATGTGGTAATCCCTGCTCTTGGGCAACGTCCAGGGCTATCGTTTTTAGATGTAAAGGCTATTTCTGAGCATGACACAATTACCCGTGATGCCTCAGGGATGGTGCCAGGATATGAGGGGTTGTTCGCAGCGGGAGATGCAGTGAGTGGGCCTTCTACCGTGGTTGAGGCCATGGGATCAGGAAAGGCTGTGGCACGGCAGGTCATGGACTATCTTGAAGGGATGCCGAGGCGATGGTAAATCGAAGTTGTGTGAGAGAGAAGAGGCCGAGAGGATCCAGGGGTAGTGTAGTCGAGATTGATTTTAACCGGCATGATGCTGCAATGGCATCTGAGGAAGCTCAATACGAAGCATCCCGCTGTTTGGGGACGGCAAGCTGTGAGGCATGCGATGTATGCAGACTTTTGTGCCCGGACCTCGCTATTACTCGAGATAGTCTAACAGGGGAGATTCATATTGATTTGGACTATTGTAAAGGATGCGGTATATGTGCTGCTGTATGCCCAAAAGGGGCCATAACCATGGTTCTAGAAGAATAATTGGTAACAGTAGTTGAGCGCAGGACTTTCTGCTGGGTTTCATCGATCTTGGGTTCGCTCAAAATCCGAAATCCGAAGCACGAAATTCGAAATGGTTCGACAAGCTCACCACCCTGAGCGAAGTCGAAGGGCAAATTCAAATTCCCAAATTCTGATATTCTAAACTGTATTTTGAATTTTGGTAATTCAATATTCGGATTTGTCTCGGATTTCGATATTCGATATTCTAATTTCTCAAATCTGTATGTCGGATAATACTGCTCTCGATTTTTTGTAATTGTTCTAGTGAAACGCTTTCCTAAAGAGCTATCACTGGATGATAAATCCAGCATAACCTACGACATAGCTATAGTCCCCACTGACATCTCCTGATGTTGCATAGGCCACCTGGTTTGCCTTAGTTGCTCCCAGTTCCTTGGCTGCCACGAGGGCCACTGTTGTTGGTATTACACCGCACATTGATATGTTATTAGTGAACACGGTATCTAAGAGGCCACTAGGATCCAAGGAAAGAATTTTCTCTATTGCTAATTGGTCCTTTTGCTGAGCACTTTCATGAGATTCATAATGGGTCATATCGGTACTGGCGATGATAACCACAGGCTTTCCATATCTCTTTATGGCCTTGGCTATAGCCGTGCCCATTTCCTCACAGGTTTGAAAATCCGCCGTGCTCAGAACAACAGGGACAAATTCAACGCTCGGCTGGACATATTGAATAAAGGGTAACTGCACCTCCACGGAATGTTCGTTTATGTGGGCCTGATCATCAGCCCGTAGCCACCTAGATTCTTCAATCATAAGATGAGCCAGTTTTTCATTGATAGTGATATCACCGCCAGGCATCTTCCATTTTCCCTGGGCCATAACAGCAAATGGGGCTCCAAGACCATGGTGGTTAGGGCCCATTACTATTACATCTTTGGTAATCTCAGCTATGGAGAAAACAGCCCCGGCAATATTGCCTGAATAGACATAACCAGCGTGGGGAGATACCAAAGCCAGTACCTTTTCCTTTTTCTCGACCTCTTTTATCCTGCCGGAAAGGTCTTTTTTCAGATCCCGTTCTTTGCCCGGATAAAACTGATTAGCTACTGCTGGTTGACGTATCATTTTGATCACCTCGTTATTGGTTACTGGTTATTCAATGCCATCAACTTAAAAAGATATTTCAAACACAGATACCCGCAACCCAATAGCTCCACTGGCCGAACAAAGGGTCTGTGTAAGTATGCGTGGGTCAGCGGTTAATCTATTTCACCGGCGAGCTTTTTCCTTTTGCACCTGCCCCCGTGATCCCTGTAAACCGTTTGTGTCACGAAATCAGCGCCAGCCGTAAGGTATTGAGGGCTATGGTGGCGCCCCTGCTTTGAAGGGTAGGGATATCACCACCCATTTTCCATTCATAGCTTCCATTGACATCCTCGCCAGAAACTACGACATGTGCATGTACCTCATAAGCCTTTTCAATTGCCTTTATTGATCCGATGAGAGCCAAGCCAACTGAACTGTTTCCCACCGTTTTTATTTTTGTGGCCAGAGCCTCTCCTGCTTTTCCATCAATGACACGGCGTTTGGTGTTAAGAAAAGAGAAAACCTGTTCTCTCTTTCCTATCACAATGCTTTCATGCACAGGGGATGATAATGAATTGCAGAGCCGGGCTGTTAGTACACCTCCTGTGAAGGTCTCTACAATACTGAGAGTTTTTCGCCTTTTGTTCAATAGGTTTATGACTACTCCATGGAGGGTATCATCATCAACTCCATATACAGCAATGCCCAAGCGTGATCTAATCTCCTGTTCGATTGGCACTATAAGATTCTCTGCTTGCTTTGCATTTTTTGCAGAGGCCGTTATTCTAATACTGATATCACCTGGTGAGGCCAGAATACCAACCGTTGGATTTGTTTGAGCCTTGATGAGATCTTTAATCTGACTATCTACCTTGCTTTCACCGATACCAGTCACCTTTAAGACTTTAGAGGAAATGCGTTCCTGATTCAGGTGGAACCGTTTCTTCAGCTCAGGGATTACCTCCCTACTGAGGAGATATTTGAGCTCTCTCGGTACACCGGGAAGGGCCACAATCATCTTTGATGCTTTCTCTACGACAAATCCCGGTGCTGTGCCTACCTCGTTGGGAATCGGGATAGCCCCATCAGGTATAAAAGCCTGCTTTCTGTTGTTTTCCGGCATGCGGTATCCAAACCGCTTGAAAATGGATTCGATTTGGCCCATTAGTTCCTTTTTGAAGGTAAGCGGTGAACCTACTAGATCAGCTATAACCTCTCTTGTTAGGTCATCCTCTGTCGGGCCCAGTCCACCAGTTGTTATGACGAGATCTGTTCTCTTCAGTGCCTCTGAGAGAGCATCCTTTATTTGAGTATAGTTGTCTCCAACAGTTGTGTGAAGGGCTACCGAAAGTCCAATACGATTCAGCTCCCTTGCGAGATAAGATGCATTGGTGTCGGTTATCTGGCCCAATAAGAGTTCAGTCCCGATAGTTACTATTGCACAATTCATAGTGGTATTGTCTGGGTGCATTGCTAGATGTCTTCATACCTCAAGATTTTAACATTTATGTCAAGTTTTTGCTGGTTTATTTGGGTAACTGTTAGGGTAACGAAGCCCGTATCGGTAACGTTTAAGGTAACGTGGAAATAAAAAGACGAATGACGTTACCGAAAAACGAAACGGGCATCGTAACCGTAACCCACATACGTTACTCAGTATTTCGTATTTTTTTACTGACATCGTTTCTGGTCGGTTTGCCCGTCCCGGGCCGGGGAGGCGGAGCTTCGCTAGTAGTATGGCTTTCCACCGCAAAGGCGCAGGGAGCCCAGGGGTTTAAAGGCTGTGGCCTTTCCCTCTGTGGACCTCTCAGTGACAAAGGGAAAAATAATCGCACTCAGCGTTCCCTGCGTCTCAGTGGTGGAGGGCTGCAATCCGAATGTCTCGGGATCAATGCCACATGTCGGCATAAATCCCGGAATGCTCACATATCCTCCTCTTTTTTTATTAGAGGAAAGCAAACTGCGGGTCTATCGGTGCACCGGCTAGTTTTGTTCGATGGTATTTAGTAATTATATGCTCATCTGCTTCAAAGGCCATAGGAGGGAAAGGCCCTGAAAGAGGAAACCATTCTAATTCCACCATATCGTCGCCTGGTTGTAACGTACCGCTGATTTTTTCAGCGAGCAGTACTACGACTAAGGTATGTAATTCAGGTGAGAAGAAATTTGAAACAACGCTCAGAATGGAGACGATTTTTATGGAAAGACCTGTTTCTTCCCTTATTTCTCTGTGGGCTGCAGATAAAAAGTCCTCCTCAAACTCAACGAATCCACCCGGGAGGCTCCACTTTTCTCCGTCAAAGACATTCTGAGCCCTCTTTCCCAATAATATCATCTCATCACTAATAATTAGGGCTACAACTCCAGGGGATGGATTTCTATAGAGCACAAAGCCACACTGTGGGCACCTCAGCCTGTTAAATCTACCAGAAGATAGAGCAGTACAGCTTGCGCCGCATTTGGGACAATGCATCCATGTATCAAATGCCTCATGCTTTCGTCTCTCATAGCTCTCGAATATCTGTTTTGTTTCCATGTTACTTTCAATACTACTACTTTCCATTTACCAATTCAAGTCGTGGCAGGACAACAAATTTGCTTGACAAAACGAGGTGCTGGATATAAAAGCAGATTCTATCATTTAGCGGCAGTTATGGACCTTAGTCACTTAGGTGAGAGCGTGGTGTTCTATGAAAATCGATTTGACAAATATTCCTCCAGAGGGTAAAAAATTAAATCTTAAGTTTTCAGAAGAATGGTGGAAACCAGATCTTGAGGAAGATCGAATCGTGGGGCTGGTAAGCCCCATTTCCGGCTGGATTAGAATTCAACCCGTGGGAAAAGAGATTTCAGTTGAAGGATCTTTATCCACAAGGTTACGTCTAAGGTGTGACAGATGTCTTGAACCATATGCTTGCGATCTATCAACCGACTTTCGGGTATTCTTGTCACTCTCTGCGTTTGCAGGAGAGCTCGACGTCGAACTAGCGGAAGATGATCTTAATCTTGAATTCATGCACGGTAACCTTTTAGAGCTTGATCAAATAATAAAGGAGCAAGTTATTCTTAGCTTACCAATGAAGACACTTTGCTCTGGGGAATGTAGAGGGCTTTGTCCTACATGTGGATGCAATTTGAATTTGACAACATGCTCGTGTTCCTCGAAATTTGAAACACCTCTGTATCAACACCAATAACAGGTAGATTGCATTATGCCAGTACCTAAGAGAAAGACATCAAAATCAAGAAGGGATATGAGGAGATCACACCATCACCTGAAAATGCCCAACATTTCATTTTGTCCTCAATGTCATGAACCTGTTCTTCCCCATCATGTATGCATGAATTGCGGTACCTATAAGGGTAAAACAGTAGTCAAGAAAAAAGAGGGCTAAATTGAACATAGGAGTGGATGTTATGGGAGGAGATTATGCTCCCGATGCCATCGTTCAAGGCGCTCTTTCGGCATATGCCGAATTGGGGGTGGATGTTACCCTCGTTAGGGATCAAAACCTCGCCTGGAAGCAGATCAGGGAGCAGGGGAGGTTAGGTAACGGGATCCAGATCCGCCATTGCTCCCAGGTGGTGGCGATGGATGAATCACCGGTCAAGGTTTTGAGGCAAAAGGAGGATGCCTCTATCTCGGTGGCCTTTGAGCTGGCAAAAAAAGGAGAGGCTGAAGCCGTTGTCAGTGCAGGCAATAGTGGAGCGAGCATAGGAGCTGCTATCCTTGCTCTAGGAAGGATTAGAGGTGTTGAAACAAAATGGGGAAAGCGTGTCTGAATCAAAAAGGATTGTGGTTGTCACCGGAGGTTCCAAAGGTATTGGGAGAGCAATCTGTCTCAAGTTTGCCGATGAGGGCGCACGGGTTCTGTTTGTGCACTATGATCCTGATGAGCAGGCAGCAAATGAGACACTGAGCCTTCTCAATAACATGGGTGTAGAGGCCCAAGCACACAGGCTTGATGTTTCTTCTTTTGAGGCTGTTGAGGCATTCTTCACGAGGGTAGTAAAAGAGTTTCAGAGGGTGGATGTCTTGGTTAATAATGCTGGGATCACTCATGACGGATTCCTGATGAGGATGTCTGCTAACCAATGGAACCAGGTGCTCGCTGTTAATCTTACCGGCGTTTTTAATTGTTCCAAGGCCGTTATTAGGTCTATGATAAAAGAGCGGAGTGGAAGAATAATAAATATTTCATCTGTAGTTGGCCAGATTGGAAATATCGGGCAGGCCAATTACGCAGCCTCTAAGGCGGGCATACTTGGTTTTACCAAGAGTGTTGCGAGGGAATTGGCCGGCAGAGGGATTACTGTTAATGCCGTAGCACCTGGTTTTGTTAATACAGAGATGACTGAAAAACTACCAGACAAAGTAAAGGAGACCTTTTTGGCCCAGATTCCAATGGGGAGGATCGGAGAACCTGAAGAAGTGGCTGAAACAGTTTACTGGTTGGCTTCCAGCGGTGCAACCTATGTTACAGGACAGGTTATTCAGGTAAATGGTGGTCTTTACATGTAAGGTTATCTAACAAACAAGTAATGGAGGTGAATATTCATGTCGGTTGAGGAGAAGATAAAAAAGATCATTTGTGAGCAGCTAGAGGTTAATGAGAAAGATGTAGTTCCTGAGGCGTCATTCGTAGATGATTTAGGTGCAGACTCTCTTGATCAAGTTGAATTGATTATGGCCATGGAAGAGGAGTTTGATATCTCTATTTCTGACGAAGAGTCTGAAAAGATTCTTACTGTTGGGGATGCCATTGCATACGTTGAAAAGAATCAAGGGTAAGCTCCCGTTTACGTGATTGAGGAGAATACTGAGATGACCAGAAGAGTTGTGGTTACTGGCTTAGGTATGGTTACCCCTCTCGGTACCGGGGTGGAGGAAAACTGGGAGTCTGTGATAAGCGGTAAATCAGGTGTAGGTCCAATTACCAAATTTGATACCTCCTCATATGCTTCTCAGATTGCTGGTGAAGTCAGGGGTTTTAGATCAGAAGATTTTCTTACCCCAAAGGATGCCAGGCACCTGGATATCTTCATACACTACGCCATAGCCTCAGCCCGGATGGCCATGGAAAGCTCAGGGCTGGAGATAACATCAAAAAACGGTAATCAGGTAGGATGTATCACCGGTTCCGGTATTGGTGGATTGGGCACCATTGAGCATTATCATTCAGTTCTTTTAGAAAAGGGGCCACGAAGGGTAAGCCCTTTTTTCATACCTGGCATAATTGCCAATATGGCCCCAGGGCAGATAGCTATCGAGTTCGGGGCCAGGGGTCCAAACACCGCAATTGTAACAGCATGTGCAGCCAGCTCCCATGCTATTGGTGAGTCATTTAAGGTAATTCAGCGCGGAGCGGCCGAGGCGATGATAACTGGCGGAACAGAGGCATGTATAACACCTCTCGCTTTGGCGGGATTTACCTCTATGAAGGCCCTTTCAACAAGAAACGAAGAGCCGGCAAAGGCATCAAGGCCCTTTGATAAGGAGAGGGATGGTTTTATCATTGCAGAGGGCGGCGGTATCATTATTCTGGAGGAATTAAATCATGCACTTGAGAGGGGTGCAAATGTCTATGCTGAAATCATTGGCTACGGCATGTCTTCAGATGCCTATCATTTTACTGCCCCTGACCCGGAAGGAGTAGGGCCGAGCCTCTGCATGGAGGTAGCACTGAAGGATGCAGGATTAGATCCTACCGATATTGATTACATAAATGCCCATGGAACCAGCACGCCTCTGAATGATCTCTCGGAGACAAAGGCAATAAAATTAGTTTTTGGCGACCATGCACATAAGATTCCCGTAAGTTCGACTAAATCAATGACGGGTCATCTCTTGGGTGGTGCTGGGGTGGTAGAGGCAATATATTCGATTTTGACCATACAAGAAGGAGTTATCCCTCCAACGATCAACTATGAATTTCCAGACCCAGAATGCGATCTTGACTATGTGCCAAATGAGGCTAAAAAAGCACGGGTAAGAACGGTGCTTTCCAATTCCTTCGGGTTTGGCGGCACCAATAGCTCGCTCGTATTCAGGGAATTTACATCCTAATCCCAAAGCTTCCCGCTCGCTCGTTACCAAGGACCTTGAGGGCCATACCTGATGGTGAGTAGAGTGCTATCGTATGTTACATTAAAAATGGGGATTTTTTCCTAACCCATTAAGGATCAAGGTTTCGGTGAGAAAAGTGACTATTTTTTAAAACGCTGGTATCGCCCAAAAGTGTTGGCATGAACCATAGTGAGTAGTTGCCCACGTTCTAAAGGAGGTCATGGCTGTTTTTGAAAGGCGATATCTAAAAAAAATTCCACCAGGTCTTGCAGTGGTCAAATATGTGGGGTTTACACTGTGGAAGCCCTGGGACTCTTTGACTGGCTCATCCAAACCACACATATTTGGCCACGTCCTCCCAAGCCTATAGATATCGCCTTGAGAAAATTGGCATGGCCGGATAGAGGTAATCATGTAATCTAAACAATATACCTTTAGCTAAACACTTTTGAGCGATACTAAAACCTCTGGCCATTGAAATGCTAACATGAATATTGTTATTGGATCTGATCACGCTGGGTTTGATCTAAAAGAAGAGATAAAAAGATTTCTCACTGAAAAGGGTGAATACCCTGTGACCGATATGGGGACTTTCAGCAATGAACCGGTTGACTACCCGATTATCGCCCATCAAGTAGCCAAAAACATTTCTGAAAAGAGATTCCGCTGGGGGATATTAATCTGTGGCTCAGGGATTGGAATGTCAATAGTTGCCAACCGGTACCCACATGTCAGGGCTGCTCTATGCAGCAACCTCTATGGTGTGAAGGTTAGCAGGCAGCACAATGATGCCAACATACTTGTCCTCGGAGGAAGGATTCTCGGCACCGACCTTGCTCTGGAGATGGTAGACCTTTTTTTGCATACCCAATTTGAGGGGGGCCGTCATCAAAGGCGACTTGAGCAAATTGAGAGAACCCAATCCGGTGGAGGCAGGCCCCAATGAGTCTAAAATTGGTTGATCCTCAAATTGCCCGAGCCATTGATGCGGAAACCAAAAGACAGAGGGATAATCTGGTGATGATTGCCTCTGAGAATTACACGAGCAAAGCAGTCATCGAGGCTCAGGCAAGCATAATGACCAACAAATACGCTGAAGGCTATCCAGGAATGAGGTACTATGGGGGATGTGAAAACGTTGACACAGTAGAAAATCTGGCAATAGAGAGGGTAAAGAAAATCTTCAAGGCGGAATTTGCCAATGTACAGCCCCACTCTGGCTCTCAAGCCAACATGGCAGTGTACTTTTCCTTTTTGAAACCGGGGGAGACAATACTGGGGATGGATTTGGCGCATGGAGGTCATCTCACCCATGGAAGCCCAGCCAGTTTTTCAGGTAGGTTGTATCGGGCAGTCTTTTATGGTGTTGACCCCCAGACCCACAGAATAGATTTTGATCAGATCAGATCCCTGGCCAGGTCTTTTCGGCCAAAATTGATAATTGCAGGTGCCAGCTCTTACCCGAGGGTAATTGATTTTGAGGTTTTCAGGCAGATTGCTGAGGATGTCGGTGCCTACTTGATGGCGGATATGGCCCATATCGCTGGTTTGATAGCAGCGGGCCTGCATCCTTCGCCAATTTCCCTTGCTGACTTCGTTACCTCTACTACCCATAAAACCCTCCGGGGTCCAAGAGGGGGTTTTATATTGGCCAAAAAAAGGTATGCGAAACAGATAGACAGTCAAATCTTTCCGGGTATTCAGGGTGGCCCTATGATGCATACCATTGCTGCCAAAGCTGTAGCGTTTCAGGAGGCAATGGCCCCCGAGTTTGTTGATTACCAGAGACAAGTTGTCATTAATGCCAAGGTTTTGGGAGAGGAGTTAGTGGCTCAGGGTTTGGAATTGGTTACCGGAGGAAGTGATAACCACATTGTTCTGCTCAATCTTTCGAGAACAGATCTAACCGGGGTAGATGCAGAGGATGCCCTCGGAAAAGCAGGTATTGTTGTAAACAAAAACATTGTTCCTTTTGACAAGAGAGGACCAAAGGTAACAAGCGGAATTAGACTGGGCACACCAGCCTTAACAACTAGGGGATTGAAGGACACGGAAGTAAAAAACGTCGCCCAATGGATTACCAAGGTATTGGAAAGGCCCTATGACACGAACTTGTTGAGGGATATTGGATCCATGGTACACTCTCTGTGCCGCCGATTTCCCATCTATAACCTCTAGCCGTCTATATATAGCAAAATTTTAATATTTGTATGAAGTTTTTGTAATACCACTAAGGTGCAAAGGATAATTGGGATCGTAGAACGGTTGCGGTTGCGCAGCTCGAAACGGTTAACGGTTAACGTCATACGAAACCAGCCCGCCATAAGTCTGGCGGGCCAGCAGCGCAACCGTATGACTTTAGACGAAACCAACATCGCTTCGCCTCAAATAATGGAATTTGATTTTTCTCCACTCATCGGTTTGAGGCAGAGCTTCACTAGTAATTCCGGGTGATTCGTTGCCAAGACCTTCATGGCCAGAATATTTTATGTCTATTGCGCAACTGGTAGCCACCAGATCGACCTGCCTGAGGAGGAAGGTTGGTGCAGTGTTGGTCAAAGATAAAAGGATTATGGCTACAGGGTACAATGGCGCACCAACTGGTGTTCGACACTGTGAGGAAACTGGCTGCCTGAGGGAGCAGCTCGAGGTAATGCCGGGTGAAAGGCATGAACTCTGCCGCGGTCTTCATGCCGAACAGAATGTGATTATTCAGGCAGCCTATTATGGCATTACGAGCAAAGGAACAACCCTGTATTCTACTCACTTGCCCTGTACCATTTGCTCCAAAATGCTGATTAATGCAGGGGTAAAAAAGATCTTCTTTTTAGATGGGTACCCAGATCCGCTCGCCGGGCAGATGCTGGCTGAGGCAAATATTGAAGTAGTGAGGTTAGCTCTATGAAGTGTCCGTTTTGTGGAAAAATAAGCAATAAGGTCATTGACTCTAGGCTCAGTAAAGATAACAGGATGATTCGGAGAAGGAGGGAGTGCCTCAACTGTAAGAAGCGCTTTACCACCTATGAAAGGGTTGAGACGGTTTTGCCTATGGTGGTAAAAAAGGATGGCAGGCGAGAGACCTTTGATCCTGAAAAAATACGCTCCGGCATTCAGAAGGCCTGTCAGAAGAGGCAAATAAGTGTTCACACAATTGATGATTTTATTGATTCCCTCGGTCAGCAATTTCAGGAGAGCGGCCAGAGGGAGATAAGGAGTGCTGACATAGGTGAAAGAGTCATTGAACAACTGAAAGAATGGGATGATGTTGCCTATGTAAGGTTTGCCTCAGTTTATCGACAGTTCAAGGATATCAATGAGTTCATGGTGGAATTGAAAGATTTGCTCGATGAAAGACAGGGAGAAGATAAAGAGCAGGGTTAACCCCCTTTAAAGGCCACAAAATGCTTTGCACATAGACATATCCTGAGCATTTACTGTACACTTTTAGAAGATTACCTTTTTCCCGCTCCTAACCCCAAGGATCGAGCCAGTCCCAGTGCATTTACTTCTTTATATTTGAGAAAAGCTACCCATACCCAAAGAAAGATGGCAGGTTGAGAAAGGACCGTGGGATATTACCTCTCCAGAACGACCGATGCATTCCCAGAGGTGTAACGAAACAATGGATATCGATGAAATATATATGAAACAGGTGCTCCGGCTCGCGCGAAAAGGGCTGGGAATGACTTCTCCAAATCCTGCTGTAGGGGCTCTTATCGTTAAGAACGGCCAAATTATTGGCTCCGGATATCATAAAAAAGCAGGGGCTCCACATGCCGAAATACAGGCACTGTCTCAGGCAGGTGAGGCTGCAAGGGATTCCACCCTATACGTCAACCTGGAGCCTTGCAACCACTATGGGAGAACACCTCCATGCACCAAGGCAATAGTGGAGAGTGGCATCAAGCGAGTTGTTGTTGGTATCGCCGATCCCAATCCACAGGTTGCTGGCGGGGGATGCGCGTTTCTTCGCTCTCAGGGCATAGCGGTCAAAGGCGATATTCTGGCACAAGAGTGCGCTCGTCTAAACGAGGCTTACCTAACCTATGTTACGGCAGGGAGGCCCTTTGTTATCTTAAAGGGGGCTCTCACCCTTGATGGGTGGATGGCCACACGAACAGGTAACTCAAAGTGGATTAGCAATGAAAGGTCAAGGAAATTCGTTCACACCTTACGGAAAAGGGTGGATGCTATTATGGTTGGTGTGGAAACTGTTATCGTCGACAATCCTCTCCTGACCCCTTATTTGCTTAAGACTTCAGCCCCAAATCCAGGTAAGGTGGTAGTAGATACTCATCTAAGGATTCCTCTTGATAGCAAGGCCTTTGATTCAGGGACATCAGCCTTGACCATTATAGCTGCTGGCAGTAAGGTAAGTACCGAAAAAAGAAATAGAATAGAGGAGCTCGGTGCCAGGGTTATCACCTGCCGGATGAGAGGAGGACGCATCGATCTGGCCGATTTGCTTGGTAAACTCGCAAAGATGTCAATAAGCTCAATTCTCGTGGAAGGTGGCGCAACACTCTTTGATACATTTGTACGGGAGGGGCTTGTAGATAAGTTTTATCTATTTTTTGCACCAAAAATCTTAGGCGGCGATGATGGTGTTCCATTTACGAGGGGATCTGGATGTGATATGATAAAAAATTGTTTGAGCTTGACGATTACGACGGTCAAGAGGTTTGGCGATGATATTATGATCGAGGCCTATCCTCAAAGGTAGTTGGGTTTGTTGGGTTCATTGCGTTTATTGGGTTTGTTGGGTTCACTTTAAACACTTAGATTGGGGAATTGCGAATTTTGAATTTAGGAATTGGGGATAATAAGCAGTAAGAACTTACGGGTTGCGAGTCGAGTAATTTTTAGGTAGAAAACAACGGACAACAAACAAGGGTGAACTGATAACTTTAGTCACTTTAGCTCACTCTAAATTTTAGGCACTCCAAATGTTTACCGGTATTGTTGAAGGTACAGGAGAAGTAAGATACATCCGAAAGATAGGGCAAGAAGCTACCTGTACGATCCGAACGCCAAGTTTTTTTTCTGATTGCCATTCAGGAGATAGCCTTGCAGTTGATGGTGTTTGCTTAACCATTACCTCGGTGAAAGGAAATCTGCTTACCCTGGATATCTCAGCCGAAACCCTTGCAAGGAGCACCCTCGGCACCCTCAGGCAGGGTTCTATGGTAAACCTTGAGAGGGCACCGAGGTTGTCTGACCGGCTAGGAGGACACCTGGTAAGTGGTCATGTTGATGGTGTGGGGATAATTGAAAAGCTCGAAAGGTACCAAGAATCGTGGATTATTCGAATTGGTGTCGATCAAAACCTGAGCAGGTACCTGATAGAGAAGGGCTCTATTGCTGTAGATGGGATAAGTTTAACCATCAACAAATGTAAGGAGAAATCCTTTGAGATAACTATCATACCTCAGACTGCACGGGTAACCACCATCTCAAATAAACGGCAAGGCGACAGGGTAAACATAGAAGTAGACATGATTTCAAAGTATATCGAAAAATTTCTTTCTCGTGATAGACCAACCGTGCCGAGACAAACACCCTCTCGGATTGATAGAGATATGTTACTCAGGTATGGTTTTGGAGGAGGTAATGGGAATTTGTAGCATTGGGGAGGCACTGGAAGATCTCAGACAGGGCAAGATGATTATCCTTGTTGATGATGAGGATCGGGAAGACGAGGGTGACTTGACCATGGCTGCGGAAAAAGTAACCCCCGAGGCCATTAACTTTATGGCCAAGCATGGAAGAGGCCTGATCTGTCTATCCCTCGATCCTGAAAGGGTTGAAAGACTCAAGCTTCCTCTGATGGTTCAAGATAATCGGTCTCGGTTTCAGACTGCCTTTACCGTGTCCATAGAGGCAAAGGAGGGGGTAAGCACAGGAATCTCCGCTGCTGATAGGGCCCATACGATCCTCACCGCAGTGGCTGATGATGCATCACCAGATGACCTGGTTCAGCCGGGGCACGTGTTTCCCTTGAGAGCGAGGAGAGGGGGGGTGCTTTTCAGGGCCGGACAGACTGAGGGTTCTGTAGATCTGGCCAGGCTTGCAGGTCTAAAGCCAGCAGGAGTTATCTGTGAGATAATGAATGACGACGGTACCATGGCCAGAAGACCTGATCTTGATCGATTTGCAAAAAAGCATGGCCTTAATATAGCCACTGTTGCCGATATTATTGCCTACCGGATGAGAAATGAGTCCTTTGTGCACACGGAGGCAGAAACGGTTTTGCCAACCCCCTTTGGTGAATTCAAGGCAGTAGCATTTACCAATAAGGTGGATAATAGTGAGCATCTGGCATTGGTAAAGGGGGAAATTGATCCGGAGAAAGAGATCCTGGTGAGGGTTCATTCTGAATGCTTAACCGGGGATGTCTTTGGTTCTTTTCGATGTGATTGTGGGGATCAATTGAAAACGGCCCTCGAGATGATCGTTCAGGAGGGACTCGGTGTTGTCATTTACTTACGGCAGGAAGGTCGGGGAATAGGTTTTGCCAATAAGCTAAAGGCCTATGCCTTGCAGGATAAGGGCCTTGACACAGTAGAGGCAAATGAAGCGCTTGGTTTTGAACCCGACCTGCGGGATTATGGTGTAGGTGCCCAGATTCTTGTCGCCCTGGGTGTTAAGAAGATGAGAATAATGACCAACAATCCCAAAAAAATAATTGGGCTGGAAGGTTATGACTTGAGCGTAACCGGAAGGGTACCTATCGAAACTCCTCCTCGGCCGGAGAATGAGCGGTACCTGTTAACGAAATGCGAAAAGCTAGGACATCTCATGAATATTAGGAGCAAAATTTAAAAGGAGGGTGCCCATGCCCAAATTTATTGAGGGAGAGATTACAGCACAGGGGATCAATTCTGCGATTGTGGTTAGTCGGTCTAACGATTTCATAAACCAGCGATTATTAGAGGGAGCCCTGGATGCCCTTAAAAGGCACGGGGCCACTGATGAACAGATAACCATTGTTAAGGTGCCCGGTGCCTTTGAGATACCTTCTATGGCAAAGAGGTTGGCTCTCGGCGGCCGGTTTGACTGTGTGATCTGTCTCGGGGCCGTAATCAGGGGTGCTACCCCCCACTTTGAATACATTAGCACCCAGGTTGCGCGAGGTGTAGCAGCAGTGGCCTTTGAAAGTCAAATACCAATTTCGTTTGGCGTGCTAACGTGTGATACCATAGAGCAGGCGATTGAGAGGGCTGGCACAAAGAGTGGGAACAAGGGTTGGGATGCTGCTGTTTGTGCCATGGAGATGGTGAGTCTTCTGAAAGCTATTGATTAGGTAATGCCTTGCCATAAGCAGCCATATTTCCCGGACTAAATCAAGAAAAATGGGAAAAAGAAGACGTTCGAGGGAACTAGCAATAAAGGTTCTTTTTCATCTTGAATTTTCAGGCGATGATCCTGCCATAGCCTTTGATTTAGTCTGTGATAACTTTGGGTTTGCCGAAGATATTCAAGCTTTTTCTAGGGTTCTTATTTTTGGGGTTTGCGATAACTTGAAAGAGTTAGACGGTCTGATCAGTAAAACCTCAAAGAATTGGCGATTGCAGAGGATAGCAAAGGTTGACCGCTGTATTCTGAGACTAGCTGTCTATGAGCTCTTATACAGAGATGACATACCACCAAAAGTATCTATTAACGAGGCGGTTGACTTGGCAAAGAAATTCGGAGCAGAGGAGTCGGGTGCATTTATTAACGGCATTTTAGATAAGATTTATAATACCTTGATAGATGCTGAGAAATCATTACCTGTGTGAAGTCTTTGGTAATGTAACGAAAGGATGAGATTAGATTTGAGGCAGCCAGCAGGGATTTTCAGCAACTACGAGCTTAGGTCGTAGTTGCCCTCATCTTTGAAGATGATTCCCTCCGCACAGAATATCTTTCCACAGCCACCAAACAATCCAGGCCCAAAGGACCTGGCTTTGATTAAACCCCAAAGGGGTGTTAGATGAAGACCATGGCCTTGAGAAAACGGGCATGGTCGAATTAGATATGCCTTTCAGGTAGAGCCGGTGGACTCTGACCCGGCCCAGAGCACCGGGTTTCCGATATAAAAATGAAACGTTAGCGAGCTTCATAACTCCATTGGTAGATCCCGTTTTGCCGACCAGGGAAAAACAGAAAAATTTATCGGGAGATACAGTATGAGAGGTTCTTTTTTTGAGGAGTGGCTTTCGATGGATTGCGATCCTTACACCACGAATTCAGGACATCTCTTGATTCGCCTGGTCCGGTGCAAAGGGTAGTAGTTGGTGAAAGATGAGGTTTAACAAATGAAGAAGTACGATCCGCAGGGAATAGAGTTGAAGTGGCAGTCATTGTGGGAAAAGAAGGGCTACTTCAGAGTCACAGAGGATAGAACTAAGCGAAAGTACTATTTACTTGAGATGTTTCCCTATCCCTCTGGCAAGATACACATGGGTCATGTCAGAAACTACGCTATTGGAGATGTAGTTGCACGATACAAAAAGATGAGGGGCTTTAATGTCCTACACCCTATGGGGTGGGATGCCTTTGGCATGCCGGCTGAGAATGCAGCTATAGAGAATAATACCCATCCGGCCAAGTGGACTTACGACAACATAGACTACATGAGAACCCAGCTTAAGAGGATGGGTTTTAGCTACGATTGGGATCGTGAATTCGCTACCTGTAGGCCTGAATATTATCGCTGGGAGCAACTTATATTTCTCAAGATGTTCAAAAAAGGCCTGGCTTATAAGAAGAAAACGTATGTTAACTGGTGTGATGTATGTCAGACAGTCTTGGCCAATGAGCAGGTAGTGGATGGGTGCTGCTGGAGACATCCTGGCCAAGAAGTGTCCTTGAAAGAGGCGGATAGCTGGTTTCTCAAGATTACCAAATATACCAAAGAATTGCTTGAATACTGCGATAAGCTTCCTGGTTGGCCAGAGAAGGTCCTCACCATGCAGAGGAACTGGATAGGAGAAAGTCATGGAGCCATTATCCGCTTTCCTATGGCTGACTCCGATCATGTCATCGAGGTTTTTACAACCAGGCAAGATACTGTTTTCGGTGCAACCTTTATGTGCTTTGCACCAGAGCACCCCCTTGTCAAGGAATTAACAGAAGATACCCCTCACGAAAAAGAGGTGCAAGAATTTGTTGAAAAAACGCTCAAGGTAGATGCCTTTATGAGAACAGCTGATTTTACGGTCAAAGAAGGGGTATTTACCGGAACATATTGCCTCAATCCTGTGACAGGGGAAAAGATGCCTATCTACGTAGCAAACTTTGTCCTCTATGAGTATGGGACAGGTGCGATTATGGCAGTACCCACCCATGACCAGCGGGATTTTGAATTTGCCAAGAAGTATGGTTTGCCCCTCAGGGTTGTCATCAAACCGGAGGATACAGAGCTCATCGAAGAAGAAATGACAGAGGCATATGTTGATGAAGGAATTTTGGTTAACTCTGGGACATTTAATGGGATGGTAAATACCACGGCTTTGGATGCGATTGCTGAGTACCTGGAATCAAAGGGGATGGGCCATAAGACGGTAAACTACCGCCTGAAGGATTGGGGAATTAGCAGACAGAGATACTGGGGTGCGCCTATCCCCATTATCTACTGCCCACAGTGTGGGGTAGTACCAGTTCCGGAAGACCAGCTTCCGGTGTTGCTCCCTCTTGATATGGATCTCAGAGAAGGAGGTAAATCCCCGCTTCCGCACGAGGCCTCGTTTTATGAAACGGTATGCCCCCAGTGTGGTGAACCGGCCACAAGGGAAACAGATACCATGGATACCTTTGTTGAATCCTCATGGTACTTCGATCGATATGCCTCTCCCCGATATGAGCATGGCCCCTTTGATAAGGACAAGGTTGACTACTGGCTGCCTGTGGATCAATACATAGGCGGTATTGAGCACGCCATACTGCACCTGCTTTATTCCCGATTCTATACCAAGGTCCTGAGGGATATGAGATATCTTAAAAGCGATGAGCCCTTTACCAATCTTTTGACACAGGGAATGGTATGCAAGGAGACCTTTAAATGTCCTGACCATGGCTACCTTTATCCCGATGAGGTAAAAGAAAACAGATGCGTTATCTGCGGAAAAGAGATAGGGATTGGCGGTTCTGTAAAGATGTCCAAATCTACCAAGAATGTTATTGATCCGCAGAGGCTCTTTGAGCGGTATGGCGCAGATACGGTAAGGATGTTCTGTCTGTTTGCATCCCCTCCCGAGCGGGATCTCGAATGGAGTGATGAGGGTGTTGAGGGTTCTTGGAGATTTCTCAACAGGGTATGGAGACTGATTTTTGAAAACAGAGAGGCTCTTTCTAGCGTTGAGCCCTATAATGGTAAGCTTTCCCTTTCACCTCATTTACACGATATGTATGGGAAGACACACCAGACTATCAAAAAGGTTACCGAGGACATTGAGGAGCGGTTCCATTTTAATACCGCTATCAGCGCGATTATGGAACTCTTTAATATGATAAGTCAGTTTCTCAATACGGGTGAAAAGATTTCACCGGTTGCCTGGTCGGTGATCAGGGAGGCAGTAGATGCCATGGTAGTACTCTTACACCCAATAGTGCCCCATATTACCGAGGAACTCTGGAGTGCAATGGGTCACCGTGAGAGCCTGGTAACGATTTCATGGCCAACCTACACAGAAAAGGCCCTCGAGAAAGAAACTCGCCTGGTGGTAGTACAGGTAAACGGTAAGGTGCGCAGCAGGATAGAGATACCAGTATCATATGATGATCAAGAGATCCAAGATCAGGCTTTAAGCGATGAGAGAGTTCAGCGTTTCATCAATGATAAAACGATAAAGCGGGTCATTGTTGTTCAGAAAAAACTGGTAAACGTAGTGGTATGATCACAAGGTTATTTTGGACACCAATGAATTGGGTTGAAAGTGAATCAAGCAAGCCGTGACAGCGTTATTCAGGGGCTCACGAGCGTCATAGTGATACTTATTTTCTGCTCTCTTACCTTTGGCTGTGGTTACCATTTCAGGCCTGGTGGCTTCCCTCTGAATGTGGACCTTGAATCCATAGCCATTCCCTGCTTTTCCAGCACCTCCTCTTATCCGGGAATTGAAAATGATTTCACCAAGGTAGTCAGGCAGGAATTCATAAGTCAATCCAGGGTACAAATAGAGGATGAAGCTGCAGCACAGGCTGTCTTGCGGGGCCGTCTTTATTCGATCACCACGGAACCATCGGCCTATACTGTAACTCAGCAAACAGTACATGGATTGCCTTCAACGGATGAGGTCACCGCGTCCCGGATCTTAAGAGTAAGGCTGGAGGTTACCGTAACGGATACGGCAACGGGAGAGATAATTTGGCACGATTCTAATCTTACCGCAGAGGCTATCTTTGGAGTGAGTTCGGATACATTAGCAACACAATACAACCAGCGCATGGCGCTGAGATCCATTGCTCAGGTGCTTGCAACACAAATCTTTTCCCGAACCATGGAAAGGTTTTGATGGGAAATTTGGCACCTGAAAATGTCTTGCTTGATTTAAAGAAGGGTGTTCCGGCACCCTTTTATCTCTTTTATGGTCCTGAAGACTTCTGGCTTGAAATCACCCTCGATACTATCAAGAAAGATCTTATTTCTGAATCTATAAAGGAATTCAATTTAGAGATGCTCTACGGAGGGGAGATTTCTGCAGAAGAGATACTCAACAGGGCCAGGCTGCTCCCGTTTATGTCTTCCCGCCGATTGATTATCGTGAGGGGAACTGAAAGATTTACCAAAGGAGACCTTGAGCGCTTTCTTCCCTATTTGGAAAAGCCCGTTGATTCCACCTGCATTATCTGGGTGTCAGGCAAGGCAGAGTTATCTGATGTCCTGTACAAACGGTGTAAGGAACTTGGCCGTGCCGTGCACTTTAGGAGGCTATCTGAGCGACAGATTTACCCCTGGATCCAAAAAAGGGCAAAGGAATTCGGTTTGGTCATAGACAGAGATGCATCCTCTTTTCTCTACCAGATGGTAGGAAACAGTCTACGAGACCTTTATAGTGAGATATCGAAACTTTCCCTGAGGCATCCCAATTCCACAATAGACATAGAACACATTAAGGAGTTGGCTACCTTTAGCAGGCTTTTTACTGTCTTCAATCTGGTAGACTACGTCTCTAAAAGAGATGCCCTTCGTGCTCTGGAAGCCTTGAACAGGCTTTTTGACACACAGGGTCGGGATTCGAGTGCTGCCTTGGGGATTTTGGGCATGTTAGCACGGCAGATGAGATTGCTCTTGAGGACCAAGGCAGGGCTCAAGAGCGGAAAAGGGAAGCACGGGGTAGTCGAGAGATTGAGACCACTCCCTCACTTTGTGATCGAAAAATGTATCGCCCAGGAAAGGATGTGGCAGGAAAGAGAGCTCGAAGATGCCTTGGAACAACTCTATGATGCAGATGGATTAGTTAGGGTTGGCTCAAAGGGGGATCTTGTGCTGGAGAGTCTAATCTTTCACCTTTGCCTTCCTCAGAACCAGTAGCGGCAAGCTTGTTTACCTGGAGAGCTAATCGAGAGATCTTTCTGCTGGCGGTGTTTTTGTGCATAATACCTTTGGTCTGAACCTTCTGAAGAATAGAAATAGCATTTGAAAGGGATAGGTGTGCATCTTCGATTCCCTTGTTTTCTATGGCCAGCCGTACCTCGTTAATGGCATTTTTGGCGCGGGTTTTGTAACCCATGTTCCGAATTCTTTGTACCCGGTTTTGTCTTGCTCGTTTAATAGCAGATTTATGGGTTGCCAAGTTATTACCTCCTCATACTCTGGGATGGACATGCTTTTTGTTGGCGAACACTAGCCTAATCACTAAATCCTGTCAAGGTTTTTATGAATGAAAATGAGCTTGTCACAAAGGCAGCAGGAATAGTCGGTATCTTCACCTTCCTCAGCAGAATCCTGGGACTGGCC
>Ga0114919_10000816_pt1 | contig 24784 bp, 16 predicted proteins | sample BlataG_FD_88682 | JGI IMG/M metagenome (GOLD analysis project Ga0114919, IMG submission 88682) | Deep subsurface microbial communities from Black Sea to uncover new lineages of life (NeLLi) - Black_00105 metaG | ecosystem: Environmental > Aquatic > Marine > Oceanic > Sediment | place: Atlantic... | reverse complement strand
GAACACTCTGGACATCTGAGGCGGTCTTCCTGCTGCCCGTGTGGTCCGGCGGCAGGGGGGCATGACTGCGGCGTGTCGCGCAGGGGCTTTCTGGCAGGTTTAGGTGGGGTGGCGCTGGGCGGGAGCGTGTTGACCGGCCTGTCGTGGCCGGCGCTTGCGGCCCGGCAAACGCAACTACCCACGCCGGCCAGACGCCGGCCGTTGACCGTCAAGCCGATCCTCACGTACTCGACGCCGACGCGGCGGCCGCAGACCAGTTGGCGGTCGTGGGGCGGGATCCAAACGCAGCAAGATGCCGAGCAGGAAGTCAGCCGAATCAGAGGCGAACTGGAAGAGCTGCGGGCCTCGGCGGATTTCCCACTCAACGTCCTGCCCGTCTCGGCGGTTCGCAGCAAGGGTGAACTGGAGAAGGTTAGTGACCTGAAATCGGCGGACGCGATCCTGGTGTACGCTGCCGGCGCGTGGATGGACGTGTTTGAGCCGCTCGCCGCAGCCGGCAAGCCGGTGATCTTCTTCGTCCGCCACCGCTCGGGCCCGGTCTACCTCTGGTACGAGATCATCAGCTCGCGCTACCTGCGGCAGCACACGGACCACCTGGCCGTCAAGGGCATCGACTTCCAGGACGTGGTCGTCGATTCGCAGGAGGAAATCCTCTGGCGTCTGCGTGCCGTGTGCGGGCTGAAGAACACGATGGGTAGCCGGATCGTCGCGATCGGCGGCCCCAGCGGGTGGAGCTGCCCGAAAGCACCCGACCTGGCGCGCGAGCGGTTTCAGTTGGACATTCAGACGGTCCCGTACTCGGAGCTGGGCGAGTTGATTAAGGCGGCTCGCCAGGACCAGGCCGCGGTCGAGCTTGCCGCCAAACGGGCGGCCGCGTACCTGAACGACGCGCGGCTCACGCTGGAGACGAAGAAGCGCTACGTCGAGAACGCCTTTCTGCTCGAGCAGATCTTCCGCAACCTGATGAAGCGGGCAGACGCCGGTGCCGTCACCGTCAACCACTGCATGGGCACGATCATGCCGCTGGCCGAAACGACCGCCTGCCTGACGCTCAGTCTGCTCAACGACGCGGGGTATCTGGCCTTCTGCGAGTCGGACTTTGTGGTGATTCCGTCGGGCATCCTGTTGGCGAACATCTCGGGTCGGCCTGTCTTCCTGAACGACCCGACGTATGCGCACGATGGCGTGATCACGCTGGCCCACTGCACCGCCCCGCGGAAGATGGACGGCGAATCGCTCGAGCCGGCCCGCATCCTGACGCACTTCGAGTCCGACTACGGAGCCGCGCCCAAGGTGGAAATGCGCAAAGGCCAGGAGGTGACCATGATCATCCCGGACTTCGCCGCCGAGAGATGGGTCGGCCTGGCGGGTGAGGTTGTTGACAGCCCGTTCCTGCCGATTTGCCGTTCGCAGATCGACGTTCGGTTCAGCGTGGACTCGGATCGGCTGAACGCGGCGACGCCGGGTTTCCACTGGATGCTCGGCTACGGCGACTACCTGCGCGAGGTCGGCTACGCGCTGAAGCGGACGCCGATCGAGTGGGAATGCCTGACTTGAAGTCAAACGCACACGGTTGACCCGCCGTGTGCCGCGCGGGGCGGCAGTTGTCCTTAGCAGTCCGGTGCAAAACTGTAGCGCCGGACCTCCGAGTCCGGCGCGCCCGCGTTCATGCCGTCGAAACGTCGGACTCGGAGGTCCGACGCTACGGGAGTGGCGTGTTCGACGGGTTTTGCACCGGACTGTTAGGCGCGTGCCTGGCCGCCGTGCTCAAGTGGTCCGCCCGCAGCGCCTCGCAGTAGCAGCCCGCACGGCGTTGTCTTCTGATAGGGAGACGCTCTGCCGAATGACGGCGTGGCCCGTGGCTGGGGCGCCCAGGGTGCTGGACACCGGGGGGGGCTGGCGGTTATCGTTGTTAAGGACCGATAATCGCACGTCGCTGCGCGCGGTGTGCGGCGACGCAGGTATGGAGCCGACAGACTTCAGGCACAACAAAAAGGAGATGCCATGACGACACGGAGGTTTACATTCTGCTTGGTGGGTTTGTCGCTGATCATGATCGTAGGTGTGACACTGGGGGGCTGTCCGTGGCTGCTGCCGAATCAGAATCCCGTGGCCAGTGCCGGCGCGGATCAGACGGTTGCGGCAGGTGCGACCGTATCGCTCGACGCCTCAGCCAGCACTGACCCGGATGGTGATCCGCTCACCTACGCCTGGACGCAGACCGTCGGGACCGCGGTCACGTTGACCAATGCCGATACGGCCACGCCTTCGTTCACGGCGGGCGCGACCGGCGAGACGCTGACGTTCCAGGTGACGGTCAGCGATGGCCGTGGCGGAACCGGTACGGACACGGTGAACGTGACGGTCACCGCAGGTAATCAATCCCCGGTTGCCGATGCGGGCCCCGACCAGACGGTCGCCGCCAGCGCCACCGTGAATCTCAACGGCTCGGGCAGCAGCGACCCGAACGGCGACCCGCTCACCTACGCCTGGACGCAGACCGTCGGGACCGCGGTCACCTTGAACAACGCCACTACGGCCACGCCGACGTTCACCGCGGGCGCGACCGCTGAGACCCTGACGTTCCAGCTTCTGGTTGACGATGGCCAAGGTGCGACCGATACGGACACCGTGAACGTGACGGTCACGGCGGCCCCCTTGCCGGACGTGTTGTTCATCGCGGGCTACGTCGGCAATAACATCACCAGCTACCAAGATCCGCACACCGTGAACGGCAACATCGCCCCGGACACGAATCTGGCGACCGCCTCGACACAGTTGAATGCGCCGACCGACATCGTTGTGGACGCAGCCGGAGCCCTGCTGGTCACGAATCTCACGGCGGTGCCGCCCTCCATCACTGTCTACAACGACGCGATCAGCGCGAACGGCAGTTTCGCCCCGAACCGGAACGTGTCGGGCGCGGCGACCGGCCTAATCGGCCCGGTCTCGCTGGCGATCGACACGACGAACGACGACGTCTACGTGGCGAACATCACTCCCACGGACAACATCCTGGTTTACACGGGCGCCTCGACCGCAGCGTTCAACGGGAACATCGCGCCCACACGCACGATCGCCACGACCGGCAGCGGTGACATCAACGACATCCGCGGGATTAACCTGGACGGCAACGACAACCTCTATGTCGCCAACATCGGCGCGGGGAACGTCCTGGTCTTCGCCAACGCCAGCGCATTGAATAACACTAACGCCACGCCGACGCGCATCATCAACAGCCCGGACTTCGCCGGCGCGGCCATCTGGGACGTGTACGTCGATTCCGGCGATCGAATGTACGTGGTGGACGGAACCGGCCGCGTTCTCACGTTCAACAACGCCTCGACCTTGAACGGGACGGTCTCGGCGAGCTTCATCTTGCAGATCGCCGGCACCGGGACTCTGACGGCCATCGCGGTGGACCCCGCTGGCACCGGGTACATCGTCGATGCGACCATCCCCGGCGGAGGCGCGATCTACTCATATGACAACATCGCCACGCTCAACGGCACGCTGGCACCCGACCGCACGATCCAAGGCGTTTCGACGCAGCTCAACGTGCCGATCCGCGTGTTCTTCTGGGATCGCTGACCGCGACAGTGAGCGCGCCTGATTGACGCGCACGACCATCCTCAACCGCAACCGGGCCTGCAAACGCGGGCCCGGTTGCCTGTTTGGGGGGAAAGTGCCGCCGTTCGGTCGCCATGCCGGTAGCCGGTTCCGCACGTCTGACGTAGAGTCCCGGCAAGTAGACCCGGATTGCACGCGGTGTCGGTCGCGCGGTGCCGGCCGCTTACGCCGGTATCCGCGGCATCTCGCGGGAGCGGTGCGTGTCCGAGACGATCGTCGTCCAAGTCGCCGGCATCATCATCATCGGCGTGGCCGCGCAGTGGCTGGCCTGGCGGCTGCGACTGCCCTCGATTCTGCTGTTGCTCTTGCTGGGGTTTGTGGCGGGCCCGTTTACGGGCTTTCTCGATCCCGAAGAGCTGTTTGGCGACCTGCTGCTGCCGATCGTCTCGATGTGCGTCGCGCTGATCCTCTTCGAAGGCGGGTTGAGCCTGCGTGTTGCCGACCTTCCGGCCGTCGGCGGTATCGTGCGAAACCTGGTCTCGCTCGGGGCTTTGATTACCTGGAGCGTCAGTGCCCTGGCCGCGTACTGGATCTTCGACCTGACGGCCGAGTTGGCGATCCTGCTCGGGGCGATCCTGGTGGTGACCGGACCCACCGTGATCGGACCGTTGCTGCGGCACGTCCGACCCGTCGGCACCGCCGGGCCCATCCTCAGGTGGGAAGGCATCGTGATCGACCCCATCGGTGCCCTGCTCGCCGTGCTGGTCTTCGGGGTCATCCTCAGCGGCAGTGTGCAGCCGGCGTCCATCGCGCTGGCCGTGCTGTGGACGGTGGTCATCGGCGGCGGGCTGGGCCTGCTGGCCGCCGCGCTGCTCACCCTCCTGCTCGTCCGGCACGCGATCCCGGACTTCCTACAGAACGCCGCCTCGTTGATGCTGGTCCTCGCCATATTTACCGCTTCCAACCACTTTCAGCAGGAATCCGGCCTGTTGGCGGTGACGGTCATGGGGATTGCCCTGGCGAACCAGAAGTTTGTCGATGTGCGCCACATCGTGGAGTTTAAGGAGAACCTGCGCGTACTGCTCATCGCCAGCCTGTTCATCGTGTTGGCAGCCCGGCTGTCACGCGCTGACCTGGCCCGTGTGGGCGTCGCCGAAGTCATCTTCGTCGCCGTACTGGTCCTTGTCGCCCGACCGCTGGCGGTCGCCGCTTCCACGCTCAAGTCGCGCTTGACCTTCAAGGAACGCGTCTTCCTCGCCTGGGTGGCGCCGCGCGGGATCGTAGCGGCGGCGGTCAGCTCGGTCTTCGCTTTGCGCCTGGAGAAGCTCGGCTACCAGGACGCCAGCCTACTCGTGTCCATCACCTTCATCGCCATCATCGGGACCGTCGCGATCTATGGGCTGACCTCGGCGTGGGTGGCGCGCCGGCTGGGCGTGGCCGACCCGAACCCGCAGGGCGTGTTGTTGGTCGGGGCGCAGAGCTGGGCGCGGTCGCTCGCGGCGGCGCTGCAACAAAAGGGGTACACGGTCTGTCTGGTGGACAGCAATCAGGAGAACATTGCCGCCGCCCGCATGGCCGGCCTGCCAACCTACGCCGACAGCATCCTGGCCGAGTATGCGATCGAGGAAATCAGCCTGGGCGGCATCGGTCGCATCCTGGCAGTCACGCCCAACGACTGGGTGAACGTTTTGGCGGTGCAGCGTTTCCGGCCGGTTTTCGGCCGGGCGCAGTGTTTTCAGCTCTCCCCGCGCGAGGAACCGGCGCACAAGCAGGAGCGCCACAAGCACCTGCATGGGCGGTGGCTGTTTGGGGAAGCGGTTACCTACGCGACGCTCGCGCAGCGCTTTGGCACGGGCGCGACCGTCAAGGCCACCAAGCTCACCGATTCGTTTGACTACCAGGCGTTTCGCGACATGTACGGCGAGTCAGCAATTCCCCTATTCGTCATCACTGAGAAAGGCGCGTTGAACGTCGTCACGGCCGACCAGCCGGTCGAGCCAGCCCCCGGACAGACGCTCATCAGCCTGGTCAACGAACCCGAGGAGGGAAAAAGGCGATAAGTCTGCTTTGTAGAAAAGGGCGAATTCACTGTTATCCCGACGACCATAGGGAGGAGGAATCTGGCCAGGAGTTTCGACGAATTCCGCGTTTGCGGCTAGATTCCTCGTCGCTGCGCTCCTCGGAATGACATGCGACGCGGCCTTTTCTAGCGAGCAGACTTATCCCCTTTTTCACTTCCCCTTTTTCACTTCCGCCAAACACACTTCGCGCACCGAGGCTCGACGGCTGCGAGATCACGTTCGAGCTCGACAAGATCCCCGAGCCCCGGGCAAGCCCCGGCTGACGAGGTTGACAAGCGCGCGGTGGACGCCTACACCAGTCGGCGAATCGGTCGAACCCCTGGGCCGGGCGTATGCGGCGCGTGTTCCGGCCTGGGGACGGCCGCGATGATGGGTGCGACGTGCCGACCCGGCCGGCTGTCGGCCGAGGACGGATTCAGCACGCCGTCGAGGGGCCGCGTGTAGCGATGCGGCTTATCCGGACTCCTCGGCGTCGAGTGGTCTTCAATGCCGGACAAGGCGAGAATCCTGATCATCGACGATGATGCCGACTACCGCGAATCGGCGCGCGCGCTGCTCGAGAGCGCAGGCTATGAAGTGCTGGAAGCGGCCTCGGGCCGGGAGGGCCTGGCGACCGCCCGCACGCAGGTGCCCGATCTGATTATCGTCGATGTCATGATGGAGAGCCTCTCCGAAGGGTACTCCGTGGTCCAAGCCCTCAAGTTCTCGCGTGAATACCGCGACTTGGCCAACGTTCCTATCTTGATGGTGTCATCCGTGGAGGCCGATCCCGCAACGCTGTTCGGCTGGATCGGCGACACGAGCTGGATCACGCCGGACGACTACCTGATCAAACCCCTGGACGTGGCGAAGTTCCTGGAGCGTGTACGCACGTTGCTGCCTGGGTAGTTCGCGACGGGGGTGCGGCATTCCTTGACGGCGTCGGAGCGCGCGACTAGGCTGCATGCGGACTTGAGAGCGGAGCAGATCGCGATGCCAGGCAAGGCGAAAATCCTGATCGTCGATGACGACGAAGACTACTGTGCCTCGACGCGGGCACTACTTGAGAATGAGGGCTATGAGGTCCAGGAAGCCGCCAGCGGGCGTGAGGGCTTGGCCGCGGCCGAGTCGTACAATCCGGACCTGATCGTGCTGGACATCATGATGGAAAGCCCGGTCGAGGGCTATACGGTTATCCAGGCCCTCAAGCACCGCGACGAATACGCCAACGTGCGCGAAATCCCCGTCCTGATGGTCTCGTCGGTGCAGGACGATCCGACCAGCCTGTTCCCGATGGCCGGCGAGGTCGAGATGATCACGCCGGATGCCTACCTGACCAAGCCGCTTGATATTCCCAAGTTCCTCGAATACGTGCGAAACATGCTAGGGGAAGAGGCCGGCTAGCCGGCCTGGGGCGGAGCGTCCAACCGTGAGCGCTCAGCTAGTGGAACAAACACCGATTATCGTCATCGACGACGATGAAACGATGCGCCGCGCTTGCGGCGCTGCGCTCGGTCGGGCCGGGTACCAGGTGGAGACCTTCGCGGATGGCCCCTCGGGACTGAAGCGCATCGAGCAGGTGCGCCCCGGATTGATCGTGGTGGATCTCAAGATGCCCGGCATGGGGGGTATGGAGGTCATCGATCACGCCAAGGAGATTGACCGCGACATGGTCGTGATCGTGATTACCGGGTTCGCCACGGTCAGTACGGCCGTGGAGGCCATGAAGGCCGGCGCGTACGACTTCATCCCCAAGCCGTTCACTGCCGAGGAGTTGCGCGTCATCATCGCCCGGGGCGTGGAGCGGCACCGGCTGGCGTTGGAGGCCAAGCGGCTGCGCGCGGAGAAGGAGGCCCAGGCGCGCAAGTTCGTCACGTTCGTCTCGCACCAGTTGCAGTCACCGCTCGGCGCGGTTCGGCAATACCTCGACGTCCTTTTGCACCTCATGGGCGACGACGTCCCCGAACAACAGCGCACGTGGATTCGCCGCTCCAGCAACAAGATCAACCAGATGAACGCCATCATCCGCGATTGGCTGACGCTCTCGAAGGTGGAGGCTGGGCAGTTGGCCACGCAGCGCTGCCTCGTGCGCTGGCCGGAGCTGGTGGCCGAGGTGCTGGAGGGTCATGCCCTGGCCACCGAAGCCAAGCAGGTGACCCTGCACAGCGAAGTGCCCGAGAACCTGCCGCCGGTCATCGGCGATCCCCCGGCCCTGAAAATGTTGTTGTCGAACCTGGTGAGTAACGGCATCGAATACAACCGAGCGGGCGGGCGCGTGACGATCCGGGCGGCGGTGGATACGCGAACCGTCAGCTTATTGGTCAGTGATACGGGGGTGGGCATCGCGCCCGAGCATCAGGACCACGTCTTCGAGGAATTCTATCGCGTCGTCGGCGAGGGTGCCGAACGTACCTCCGGAACCGGGATGGGCTTGCCGATTTGCAGGAAGATAGCCGAGGAGCTGGACGGCGAGATCACCCTGACCAGCCGGCCGGGGCAAGGCTCCACCTTTACCGTCGTGCTGCCGCGCGGGCCGGCCGATACGCCGGCCGAAGAGTTCCCGGACGACGTGCCCATCGGCGGCGCGTGACGGGTGCGGCGATGGTTGCTTCGCCGAGGCCAGACAACGACCACACCGTCCCGATCAAGCCTCCGCACTGGACGCATTCACTGAAGTGGCGCATCGTTGCCACCTATTCGCTCATCCTGATCGTCGGCGGCGTGTCCACCTCGATCATCGGCATCCGGGTAACGGGGCGCGCCTTTCTCCAACAGGCGCATCAGCAGGTTGAGCACGGCTTGGCCGCCGCCCGCAACATCTACGTCAACCGGCTCAACGAGATCGATGGGTGTGTTGAGCTGGTGGCCTCCGGCGGGCGCCTGCAAAGCGCAATGGCTGAAGGCAGGCCCGAAGCTGCCAGCGAGTACTTGGCCGGTATCCGCCGCCAACACCGGCTCGATTTCCTCTCGCTCGCCGACCCCACCGGCAGAACAATCCTGCGCAGCGGCGGTGCACGCGATTCCCGCGGCACGGTCGCGGACCTGGCGCCCATAGCCCGGGCGTTGGCCGGCGAGCCCGCCGCCAGCACCGAGATCGTGCCGGCCGCGATCCTACAAGCAGAAGATCCTGTGTTGGCCGAGCGCGCCCGCATCAAGCTCATCCGCACTCCCAAGGCCCGTCCGCGAGACGATCAGACCCTGGAGGCCGGCATGGTCCTGCTGGCGGCGGCGCCGGTGGCCGACGAAAGCGGGAGGGTAGTCGCCGTCCTCTATGGGGGCCAACTCCTCAACGATGTGGAGACAGAGCCCAAGCTGGCCGGTTCGCACTGGATCGTGGACGAGATTCGGTCCACCCTGTTGCCCACCTTGCAGATCGACGGTCGGCCGGTCGGCACCGCCACCATCTTCCAGGACGACGTCCGCGTCACCACCACCGTGATGACCGCCGATGGCCGGCGCGCGATCGGCACACGCGTCTCCCAAGAGGTCTATGACGCGGTCATGGGGCACGGCAGCACCTGGACCGATCGGGCGTTTGTCGTCAATGACTGGTACATCACCGCCTACCAGCCGATCAGCAACCTCGCCGCTGAGCGGATCGGCATCCTGTACGTGGGTGTCCTGGAGCGACCGTACACGGCGGTGCGCGACAACGTCACGGCGAGCTTTGCCGCCATCGCGTTATTCTGCTTCGTCCTGATCGTGGTGGCCACGTATTTCCTGACCCGCAGCCTGGTACGACCACTTGAGCAGATGGTGTCCGTGTCCAACCGGATCACGGCGGGTGACTTGAGCCAGCGAGTACGAGTCAGCGACCAGAGCGAACTCGGTTTGCTGGCCGGCTCGTTTAATGACATGCTCGACCGCATCGACGAGATGAAGAGCCAGCTCCAACAGTCGGCCAAGACCCTCGAGCAGAAGGTCGCGGAACGGACCCAGCAGCTCATCGCGGTACAAAGTCGCGCGGCCCGCCAGGAACGGCTGGCGTCTGTCGGGCAGCTTGCCGCCGGCGTCGCCCACGAGATCAACAACCCGCTCGGGGGGATTCTGACCTTTGCCTCGCTGGTGCGGGAAGAGCTGCCGCCTGATAGCCCTTACCGCGCGGACCTGGATGAGGTCGTGAATCAGGCGGTCCGCTGTCGTGAGATCGTCGCCAACCTGTTGGAATTCTCGCGGCAGCGCGAAGCCCAGATGGTCCCGGCGGACCTCAACGAAATCCTGACCCGCACGCTCGCTCTGCTCGAAAAACAGGCCAAATTCCACGACATCAAAATCGAACGCCGGCTTGACCCCGAACTCCCGCGTATCGTCGTGGACGAGTCGCAGATGCAGCAGGTGTTCATGAATATCATTCTCAACGCGGCTGACGCCATGGACGAACGCGGCAGCCTCACGATCCGCACCGGGCACGACGCCAGCAGACGCCAAGTGTTCGTGCGGATCAGCGACACCGGCTGCGGAATTGCACCCGATTACCTCGAGCGGGTCTTCGATCCGTTCTTCACGACGAAAGACCCGGGCAAGGGCACCGGCCTGGGGCTGGCGGTGTCCTGCCGGATCGTGCAGGGCCACGGCGGACGCATGGACATCGAGAGCGAGGTCGCCAAAGGGACGACGTTCATCATAACCCTACCGCTGAGCCGGTCACCGGCCGGGGAGGGCGACATGGCTGATGCCCCTGCGCCGAGAAGCTCGTCGGGCCCGATGCCGCGCGAGGCTGGGGACTCAGGCAGTGTGTGAAATCGCGCAGTCAGCGGGCCGACATGCTGCGCTGGGCTGTCGAGGCCTACGTCGGCACGTCAACAGCCAGGCGCTGGGGCACTGGAAGTACGTGTGTGGGTGGCTCTGTGAGCGGATCGTCGGGTGTCTCGGTTCGCCGTGGGCAGCCACTCGGCGTGAGGGGGGAGCGGGTCTTGCGGCGTGGTCGAGCGTGGTGGATTGGGGAGGTCGCGGCTGGAGGTGCCGAGCGGGCTGCTGATCGTGAGGGAGATGCGTGTCGCGGCCGATTCCGTCAGGGGTTCTGCAAAGTCTGTCCCGGGCGGCACGCGCATTGCACGGTGGAAGCTGGGGCGTCGCAGCCGGTGTCGTTGACCGGGCGCCGGGCGGCAGCCGGGGCCCGGGGCCTGCAATGCGGCGCGGTCTGAGAGATCCGGCCCGGATTCGTGGGGCCTCGTAAGTGTGGAGGACCAAGTGTGAGCGGTAACGGCAAACGCATTCTGCTAATCGACGACGACCTGGACATGCACACGGCGGTCAAGATGATCTTGGAGCCGGAGGGCTATCAGGTGACCTGTTGCCTGACCGGCCCGGCCGGGCTGGAGAGCATGCGCGCCGAACGGCCCGAGCTGGTGCTGTTGGACATCATGCTGTCGTCACCGTCGGAGGGTTTCCACGTGGCGTACGAGATGAAAGAGGACGACACGCTGAAGGACATCCCGGTGATCATGATTTCGGCCATCGGGCAGAAGACCGGGATGGACTTCGCCCGGGAGTTGGGTTCGGACTACGTGCAGGCCGAGCGGTTCCTGGAGAAGCCCTTTGACGCCCAGACGCTGCGGGACGCAGTGAAGAAGTTGCTCGCGGGCGAGGAGTAGACGGTTGGGGTCTTCCGGTCCGCCAGCCCCGTCGCCTGCCGACACGCCGCTCGAGGGGCGTGAACCCTACCGTACCGGCGCGCTGATGTCGCTGGTGCAACTGCACTGGTTCATTCGTCTGCGCTGGGTGTTCGTGGGGGCGGCCGCCGCGGTGCTGGTGATCGAGCGCTACGGCCAGGCTGTGCAGCGGCCCCTGGCATTGTTCGTGGTGCTCGGGACGCTGGCCGCGGTCAACCTGGTGTGGCTGTTGGCGTCGCGTACGCTGCTGCGGCAGACGCGCAGCGGCGAAGCGCCCGATGCGGATGCCGTCCGCGGCGTGCTCGTCTTCGCCAACGCCCAGGTCGCGGTCGATTTAGCACTCTTGACGGCCATCCTGCGCTACACGGGTGGGACCGAGAACCCGATGGCCCTGTTCTACCTGTTTCACATGGCGATCGGGTCGCTGCTGCTGCACCGCTGGCAGGTTGTCTTACAGGGCCTGTGGGTGGTCGCGCTGTACGGGACCCTGGCGGCCGGGGAGTGCACCGGTTGGATTGCACCTCACTACGATTTCCTCCCCGCTTTCGGCTCGCCGGGACTGGCCACCCAACCCGTGTACGCCGCCTCTGCGTGGACCGTGGTGTCCTGCGGCGTGTTCGGCACGCTCTACTTTACGCTCTACATCGCGCGTCGGCTTGACGAGCGCGAGGCCCAACTCCGCCTGACGGGCGAGGCCTTGCAACGTTCGCTGACGGCGATCCACGAACTGCAAGACCGCCGCTCACGTTTCATGCAGACCGCCGCTCACCAGCTCAAGGCGCCCATGGCGGTGATCCAGACACTGGCCGGGTTGGTCCGCGACGGCGTCGCGACCGGCGACCAGGCAACCGAAACGTGCGCCAAGATCGCCTCCCGTTGTCGCGAGGGCATCGAACAGGTCACCGAACTGCTCACGCTGGCGCGCGTGCAGCAGGCCGACCCGGCCCGACACCGTCAGGCGCTCAGCGACGTCGGCCAGGTCGTGGCCGAGCTCTGCCAACGCTATACCCCGCTGGCCGAGAACAAGCGCGTTGCCCTCAACTGCCGCTTGCCCGACGACGTCGATCTGCGTGCCCACGTGCAACGCGCGGACCTATCCGATTGCATCGGGAACCTGATCGAAAACGCCGTCAAGTTCACGGACGGCCCCGGTTCGATCACGGTCACGGTCGCGCGCGTGCGCGAGGATCAGATCCCGGCCGGTGCGCACCGCCGCGCTATTTCAACCGAGATCGGCACCGCGCCGAGCGTGACGTTCATCTCGATCTCGGTTGCGGACACGGGCATGGGCATCGACATGGAGTCGCTCGGGGGAGCGAATGGAGAGTTTGGTCGCGGGGGGGTGTTCGACGCCTTCCGCCGCGGTAACAACGCGCTCGCGGCCGGCATTCCCGGCACCGGCCTGGGCCTGTCGATCGTGCGGGAGGTGGTCGAGCAGGCCGGGGGGCACATCCACGTCCGCTCCCGCCCCGGACAGGGGTCCACGTTTGCGGTCGGCTTTCCGGCAGACCGTCCCACGCCGAACGACACAGAGGCTCGCAATGAGCATCCCGGCCGAGTTGCAGTCGAGATAAATCGGCGGGAGGAAGCGACCGCGTCGCCTCTCGCCGCTGAGGAAGCCAACCATGCTGGATAGCATCATCAAACACACAGACCTGCTGGCGCTGGTTGACGAGTTGGGCCGCAAGCGTCGCATCATCGGCCCGGTGGCGCGTTCCGTTCCGGAATGCCAGCCGCCGGTCCGCTACTTCTACGAAGTAGTCGATCGGGCCGCCCACTTGGACCTGACCTTCGACTACTGCGTCTACAGTCCCAAAGGGTTTCTGTTCCCGGCGTGCGACACGCTCTTCGCGTTCAAGCGCGAGGGCGGAGACTTCTCCATCACGCCCAATCTTGACGAGCGCCCGACGGCCCTGGTCGGCGTGCACCCCTGCGACATCCACGCCGTTCAGTTGCTGGACCGCGTGTTCGAGCAGGAGTATCGCGACGAGCACTACCTCGCGCGGCGTGCGAACACCCTGATCGTCGGCATCGACTGCCCGCGGCCCTGCACCGAAGGCGTGTTCTGCAAAGACATGCAGGCCAACGAGGCGACGGAAGGTTTCGACGTGATGCTGTGTCCGCTGGCGGGCGGCGACCGGTCCGCAGCCGACGACGATCGCCGTTATGCCGTGGTCTTCGGCAGCGAGGCGGGTCGCGAATGGCTGCTTTACAGCCGGCGCTGCGCTACGCCGAGCGCCGCGGACGAGCGTGCCTTCGAGCAGTATCAACGGGGCAAGGACGCGGCCTTCGAGCTCGCCCTGGCGACCCGCTTCGACGAGTTGCCCGCCTTGCTCGGACGCTCCTACGACTCGCTGCTGTGGGAAGCGACGGCGCGGCGTTGCTATTCCTGCGGTAGCTGCAACCTGAGCTGTCCGACCTGCTACTGCTTCGACATCTGCGACGAGAACGATCTGACGCCGGGCGTTGGCCGCCGCCGCCGCGAGTGGGACGGCTGTCAGCTCGACAGCTTCGCGGTGGTGGCCGGCGGGCACAATTTCCGGCCCACGGCGGCGTCACGCCTGCGACACCGCATCTACCGCAAAGCCAAGTGGGTGCAAGAGCGCAGCGGCTTGCCCGGATGCGTGGGCTGCGCACGCTGCGATCGGGCCTGTACGGCCAAGATCAGCTCGGTCGAGATCTACAACCAGCTTGCCGAGGAGCTCTGATATGCCTGTGATCGAGGAAACTCAACCCAGCAAGCCGACAGCCCTCTACGTGCCCGAGCCGGCCCGTGTGCTCAATGTCGAAAAGCTGACCGAGCTGGAGACGCTGTTCGAGATCGCCTTCGTGGACGGCCACCCGCTCAGTCACGATCCCGGGCAGTTCGTGCAGGTGTCGCTGTTGGGCGTCGGCGAGTGCCCCATCTCGGTCTGCTCCTCGCCAACCCGGCCCCAGAGCTTCGGGCTGTGCGTGCGGCGCGTCGGCGAAGTCACCACCCGCATCCATGAGCTCCAGCCGGACGACGTCATCGGCATCCGTGGACCGCTGGGACACGGCTTTGACGTCCACGAGATGCACGGCAAGGACCTTCTGATCGTTGCCGGCGGGCTCGGCATGGCCCCCGCCCGTTCGCTTATCCAGTACATCCTCGACGAACGCGAGCGGTTCGGTGCCTTCCATCTGCTCTACGGTGGCCGCACCCCGGCCGAGCTGCTCTTCCGCGACGACCTGACCCGCTGGCGCGAGAGCATGGACGTCAACTTCCACGTCACCGTGGACCGGCCCGACGAACAGTGGCGCGGCAAGAGCGGCGTCGTCACCACCCTGTTCAAGGAGCTGCCCCGCCTCGAACCCGAGGAGACCATGGTGGTCGTCATCGGGCCGCCGGTGATGTTCAAGTTCGTCGTGCTGGAAGTGCTCGCCCGCGGCATTCCGCAGAAGAACATCTACTGCTCGCTGGAACGGCGGATGAAATGCGGCGTCGGTAAATGCGGCCATTGTCAGGTGAACAACGTGTACGTCTGCCTGGAAGGCCCGGTATTCAGGTACGGGCAGCTCAAGGCACTGCGGGAGGCGGTCCAGTGAAACCGAAGATCGCCATCTTCAGTCTGACCGGCTGTGAGGGCTGCTCGCTGGCCATCCTCGAGTTGGAGAACGAACTGCTGCAAATCCTCGACGCGGTGGAGGTCGTCAACTTCCGCGAAGCCATGACCGAGCGGGCCTGGGACATCGACATCGGCTTCGTGGACGGGGCCGTCTCAACGCCCGAGGACGCCGAGGAAGTCAAACACTTCCGCGAATGCTCCAAGACGCTGGTGGCCATCGGGTCCTGCGCCTGCCTGGGCGGAATCAACACCCTCAAGAACTACCAGCCGATGGAGGAGTATCGCAAGTACGTCTACGGCGATCGGGCGGAGTGGTTCCCGACTATCGACGCCCAGCCCATCGCCAATACCGTCAAGGTGGACTACGAGCTGCCCGGCTGTCCGATGGTCAAGGAGGAGTTCCTGCGCTTCGTCAAGTGTCTGCTGAGTCGGCGGCCGTTCCACCTGCCGGACCACGCCGTCTGCGTCGAGTGCAAGAAGAAGAGCATCCTTTGTCTGTATGAGAAAGGGATCATGTGCCTGGGGCCGGTGACGCGCGCCGGCTGCGACGCCATCTGCCCCTCGTTCGGCTCGAAGTGTGAGGGCTGTCGCGGGCTGGCCAGCGAGGAGGCCCTGGCCGCCGCCGGCGTCAACCTGCGCGAACAATACGACGTCGCGCTCGAGGACGTGCTGGCCGACTTCCGGCTGTTCGGAGCTTATCAGGGGGAAGCCTTGCCATGAGGGGTGGGGTGGGCGTCCCGTCCACCAGGCAGTGACAACGCCGGCCTCCGGCAAGCGGTGAAGGGAGACCTCGCATGAAAAATGTCACTATCGACGTCAAGCACGTGACCCGCGTCGAGGGGCACGGGAATATCTCGGTGCGCGTGCAGGACGGCGAGATCACTAAGCTGCAACTGGCGATCGTCGAGAGCCCGCGCTTCTTCGAGTCCTTCATCCGCGGCCGACACTACCGCGAAGCACCCCATATCACCTGCCGAATCTGCGGTATCTGCTCCGTCGGCCACACGACCGCTTCGGTCAAGGGCGTCGAAGCGGCCCTGGGCATCCAGCCGAGCGAGCAAACCATCCTGCTGCGAAAGCTCATCCTCTTCGGCGAACAGATTCAGAGCCACGTGCTGCACGTGCTGTTTCTGGCCGTGCCGGACTTCATGGGCGTCGGCTCGGTCTTCCCCCTGGCCAAGACCCACCCGGACGTCGTCAAAATGGCCCTGCGCCTGAAACGCCTGGCCAACGACATCTGCGGCGCGGTCGGCGGGCGGCACATTCACCCCGTCGCTTACCACGTCGGCGGGTTCACGCATATCCCGCGCGACGAAGAGCTGCTCGATCTCAAGCGGCGGCTGGCAGCGGCCCGCGAAGACCTCAAGGCGGTCGCCGAGCTATATGGCACCTTTGACGTCCCCAGCTTCGAACGGGACACCGAGTACGTCGCGCTCAAGGTCACCGACGACGGCGAATATGCGTTCTACGACGGTGATGTCGTCTCCACCAAAGACCCGACCTCGACCAAGCCCGCCGACTTTCGACAGCGCGTCACGGAGGAAGTGGTGCAGCACTCGACCGGCAAACACTGCCGCTCGCCGCATTCGCCGACTTATGCCGTCGGGGCCCTGGCACGCTTCAACAATAACTATGACCAACTGCACCCGGCGGCCAAGCAAGTGGCCCAGGCGCTGGGCTTGCAGCCGCTCTGCCAGAACCCCTTCCACAACAACACTGCCCAACTGGTGGAAGTCGTGCACTGTGCCGAGGGTTCGATCGAGCTGATCGACGAGCTGCTGACGCGCGGGCTGAAGGTTGAGCCGCTGGTGCCGCCGACGAAGCACGGCACCGGCGTCGGCGCCACGGAGGTGCCCCGTGGCTTGCTGTACCACGAATACACGGTCGATTCCAACCACCGCATCGCGGACGCCGAGTTCATCATCCCCACCACGCAAAACCTCGCCAACATCGAGGCCGACATGCGCGCCTTGGTGCCGCAGTTGCTCGAATCGGGGCTGAGCAAGCAGGAGATGACGCTGCAACTCGAGATGCTCGTGCGGGCCTACGACCCTTGCATTTCCTGCTCGGTCCACTTCCTCAACGTGCAGTGGGACTAGCGCGACGCCGGCCGTCATTCTGAGCGCAGCGAAGAATCTCTACTGGGTACGCTACTCTCCCGCGCCGGGTGGCACAGTCTGGCACAGCCGGGCCGTGGTGCTGGCGTGGGTGCCCCATTCTTCCAGGGTGTGGGACAGAGATCGTAGCGGCCGGGCCGGTCCCGGCCGTAGCAGACGGCCGACGCGTGGGATGGATGCGAAGCCCGTGAGGATGTCGGCATGAGCTTCCACAAAGCGACACCGGCCCGCCGGAGGGTAGCGGGCCGATGTCTGTCACGTATTAGCTCCAGGAGGTAGGAGCCATGTCGCGCGAATTCTACCGCAGTGGCCGGCCGCTCGCAAGCCAAATCTGACGGGCGGGCGTCGTGGCGGGCTCGCTGCCTGAAAAGTCGTTGGATTGCCCCGCGAACAGCGGTATAATGCATGTAGAATGCCCGGAGCGAATGGCCGGGGGGCCGTGCCGCGGGAAATCCCCACGAACACGCCGTCCCCCGCCGACAGATTTTCTTTAGCTCAACAAAAGAAGGAGGTAATCGAGATGGCGAGCCGAGCCCAGCGCGGAAAGAGGTTTCCGGTCAGGCCGCTGATGGTCCTCGTGGCTGTCGTATGCATGGCGGGCCCGACCCTTGCGCAGCTTACGCCGCAGGACATCGACGCCTTGCGGAAACAGGGCGAGAAGGAGGGCTGGACCTTCACGGTGGGTGAGAACCCGGCGACCCGCCGCCCAATGCACGAGTTGTGCGGCGCGGTCGAGCCTCCCGATTGGTGGGTCAACGCCCCGTCGGCCCCCTCCCATCCGGCCCGTGATTTGCCGGACTACTTCGACTGGCGTGATTACGGTGGCTGCACGCCGATCAGGGACCAGGACGGCTGCGGGAGTTGCTGGGCGTTCGGCGCGATCGGCACGGTGGAGAGCGCCATCCTGATCAAGGACGGCGTGAGCGAGGATCTCTCCGAGCAGTGGCTGGTCAGTGAATGCACGCCTGCGGGTGATTGCGGCGGCGGCTGGCACACCGACTCGTACGACTACCTGCGCTGTGATGGTCTGACCGATCCGTGCGGTGGTTGCGGCGCGGTGCTGGAGTCGGACTTCCCGTATCAAGCGTCAAACTCTCCTTGCTACTGCCCCTACCCGCATCCATACTGCCTCGACTCCTGGGCGTTCGTGGAACCTGCCTGGGACATCCCCAGCGTGGACTCGATCAAGCAGGCCATCCTCGATCACGGCCCGGTGTCAACCTGTGTGTATGTCAATAGCGCGTTCGCGGCGTACACCGGCGGCGTCTTCAACGCCTGCCAGGATCAATGGATCAACCACGTCGTCGTGCTGGTCGGGTGGGACGACAACCAAGGCCCCAACGGCGTGTGGTTCCTGCGCAACTCGTGGAGTCCCGGCTGGGGCGAGGACGGCTACATGCGGATCGTGTACGAGTGTTCGCGCATTGGTTACGCCACCTGCTACGTGGGCTATGCCGGCAGCCCCTTGATCGGCTTCGAGTACCCCGACGGCCTGCCCGAGCTACTGACGCCGAATCAGGACACCACCGTCCGCGTCAATGTCGTTTCGACCGGTGGCACGCCGCAGCCCGGCACCGGCACCGTAACCTACCGCGTGGACGGCGGGTCATTCCAGACCGACCCCATGAAGGAGCCGAACCCCAACGAGTACGAGGCGACGTTGCCGGCGGTGGAGTGTGAGTCGCTGGTTGGTTACTACTTCTCCGCCGAGGAGACCGGTGGCCAAACCTACACCGACCCGCGCAACGCCCCCGGCTCGTTGTTCTCGGCGCCCGCCGCGTACGGCGTGATCGTTTTCTTCGAGGACGACTTCAACACCGATCAGGGCTGGACGGTCGAGAACTCATCCGGCCTGACCGACGGTGCTTGGGAGCGTGGCGTCCCGGCCGGGGGCGGCGACCGCGGCGACCCACCCAGCGACTACGACGGCTCCGGTTGGTGCTACGTGACGGACAATGCCGACGGCAATTCCGACGTCGATGGCGGCTACACCTGGTTGATCTCGCCGACGATCGACCTGAGCGACGGCGACGCCACTGTCCACTACGCCCTGTGGTACACGAATAACTACGGGAACGATCCCAACAACGATCTGTTCAAAACGTATGTCTCCAACAACAACGGCGCGGACTGGGTCGTGGCGGAGGTGATCGGTCCGCAGACTCCCTCCGGCGGCTGGAATGAGCATTCGTTCCTGGTCGGGGACTTCGTGACGCCGACCGACCAGGTGAGAGTCCGCTTTGAGGCCTCGGACCTGAATACCGGCTCCGTGGTCGAGGCCGGCGTGGATGACTTCCGCGTCTTCGTCTACGACTGCACGCCGCCGTGCCCTGGCGACCTGGACGGCGACGGCGATACCGACCAGACCGACCTGGGCATCCTGCTGGCGGACTGGGGCTGCACGGGCGGCGGTTGCGAGGGCGACTGCGATGGCGACGGTGATACTGACCAGGCCGACCTGGGGATCCTGCTCGCCGACTGGGGTTGTGGCACCGGCCCGTAGACACGTTTGATGACCTGTCGGACATCCTGATGTGGGTGGCACGGTCAAGCGTAGCTCGGCCGTGGGGGATGTGATTGTCACACGCGCTCTGACAAGTGAGACCCTGGCGCCCACTGCGCCTGGCGTGTTGGACGGCAACGACCTGGGCGCCCAGATCCAGCCTGGTCTTCCAGCCCACGATTCGCCTGATTTCGTCGCCGGCGGTCTCAATCAGACCGTCGAGAGCATATCCTGGAATCCCCTGGCCGTCAGTATCCTGAGTTTCGACACAGATGCCGGAATTGCCATAAACCGCATTTGACGGTAGCACTTTGTGCGGTCCCAGGTGGGTTTCCAGCGGGACGCACACATAGGCGGAGATGTCCGTGGATCTGTGGACGGCACTTCTGGACGTGTTGATCTTGCTGGCGGCAGCGCTGCTGCTGGGCGCGCTGTGCGAGCGCTTGAAGCAGAGTGCGATACTCGGCTACTTGCTCGCCGGCACGCTGCTGGGCCCCAACGCCCTCGATTTGATGCCGAATCACAAGGCGGTGGCCACCATTGCGGAACTAGGCGTGGCGCTGCTGCTGTTCACGATCGGGCTTGAGTTCTCCTGGCGCCGGCTGCGGAGCATCGGGCCGATCGCCCTCGGCGGTGGAACCGTCCAGGTGCTGCTGACCGGCGCCCTGACGGCGGGGGTCTGCCTGACGCTGGGGCTCGGCGGCCGCGCGGCACTGGCAGTCGGCGCCATGGTCGCATTGAGCAGCACCGCCTGTGTGTTGCGACTGCTCGTGCGCCGCGCGGAAATCGACGCCGTTCACGGCCGCAACGCGCTGGGCATTCTGCTGCTCCAGGACATCGCGGTGGTTCCGCTGGTGCTCGTGGTGACGGCGTTGGGGGGCGAAGGTCCGGCTTCACCGGTTCAGATCGGCTGGGAGATGGGCCGGGCGGTCGGCGTGGCGGCCCTTCTGGTGGCGGTGCTCTTCGTGGTGCTCAATTACCTCGTGCCGCTTTTGTTAGGCGCCAGAGAAGCCGCGCGCAATCGCGATTTGCCGATCCTGCTGGCGATCGTCACGGTCGTGGGGGCGGCGTGGGCCTCCCGCAAGCTGGGCCTTTCGCCGGCGCTCGGAGCATTCATCGCGGGCTTGCTGCTGGCCGAGTCGCCCTTTGCCACGCAAATCCGCGCCGATGTCGCCTCCGTGCGGACGCTCTTCGTGACACTGTTCTTTAGCTCGATCGGCATGCTGAGCAATCCAGCCTGGGTGCTCCAGCACTGGGCGACGGTCGCGGCCGTGGTGGCGGCCATCGTGTTCGGCAAGGCGATCGTGGTGTCCGGCGTGGCGCGTCTGTTTCGTTCCTCGCCCGGCCATGCGGTTGCGACGGGCATCTGCCTGGCCCAGGTGGGCGAGTTCTCATTCGTGCTCGGCGAGGTGGCGCGGCGCGGGCAGTTGATCGACGGAAGCCTGTTTGACTTGATCGTCGCGGCAACGATCGGGACGCTGTTCCTCTCGCCCTACCTGGTGGCTCTCGGGCCGCATCTGGCAAAGATCGTGGGCCGGCTTTCGGCGCAGGGACCCCGGGTGTTGCATCCATTGGACGAAGCGTCGCGCCAGCCCGACGCGGAACTGAGTGGGCATATCGTGATCGTGGGCTTCGGCCCCGCAGGCCAGCGCATCGCCGAGGCGCTCATGCAGCGGCACAAGTCGCTCCTGGTCGTCGTGGAATTGAACGCCAGGTCGGCGGATATCGCGCGGGCCTACGGTCTTCGGACGTACATCGGCGACGCCACCCGCGTGGAAGTGCTGGAACACTTGCGCATCGGCGCGGCCCGGGCCGTGGCGGTGACGCTGCCCGATCCAGCCGCCGCGCGGCAGGTTATCGAGCAGGTTCATTCGCTCTCACCCGAGACGCTAATCGTCGCGCGGGCGCGCTATCACGTGTATCGTTGGGAACTGATGCTCGCTGGCGCACCGGTCGTCGTTGACGAGGAAGAGCAAGTCGGCCTGCGCATGGCCTCGGCGGTGCGAAAGATGCTCCGGGCCGCAAACGCCAAAAGGGCGTAGCCGACCGTAGCCCGGCCGGAGGGGTGATCCGATCCCTCTGGCGGAGTTTCTCGCGGAGTTCGCGGTTCTCCTCTTGTAGCTCCCGAGCCTTCTCAGACAGCTCCAGGAAGTCCATCTGCACCGCGTTCAGTTTCTGGTAGAGCTCGGCATTCCCGACCGTCTGGGCGAGTTTCACCACGTCCTTGATGTTGTCGAGCGCACCCACTCGTCACACCCCCGATCTGAGAATAGAGTCAGTGGCCCGCGAGAACGTCCGGCCTGGCACGGCCCGAAAAGGTAGAGAAGGCCTTGAAAAGGCAAAAGCCAGGAACAGCCGAGCGTTTTCGGGCTTCGCAAGTGTCGCCGTTTTCGCGACTTACAATCGGGGCGACAGGATTCGAACCTGCGACCTTCTGCACCCCATGCAGACGCGCTAACCAGGCTGCGCCACGCCCCGGAGATCAAGACCAACCTTAGGTCGTCTGGTCGGACGAGTCAACCGAAAAACCCGGCTCGCGCGAGCGAGCCGCGCACGCTTCAGCCTCCCGCGGCTTGCGGTCACGCCAGAGATGAATCGCCAATATCACCACCCCGCACACGAGCAATACGTCGGCCACGTTGAACACCCAGGGCCACAGCTCGCGGCCGCCGACCGTCGTGGGAATCTTGATGAAGTCGCGCACGAAGCCCACCTCCGGTGGTGCAGTGGACACGGTCCGCGTCAGACCGCTCTCGCCCAATGGGTACTCGCCGAGCTTGATCTGCCCGCCTTCCGCGCCGATTACCTCCAGGAAAATCGGGTGGGTCGCCGTCCGGACCGGTTGATCGACGAGCTTGACGAAAACACGGTCGTACATGTTGCCGATGGCGCCGGCGAGAATGGCGCCCAACGCGAGTTGCAGTGCCCGCCGCCGCGGAGAGCTCTGGGCGAACATCCATAGCACCAGTGCCAGCGCCAACAGCGAGGCCAGCAGGAACAGGCCGGTCCGCCCGGAACCGATGCCGAAGAGGGCCCCGTCGTTCAGCATGATCTGGAATTCGAGGACGTACGGGATCAGAACGCGCCGGCCGCCCTGGCGCAGGGTGTGAAAAGCCCAGTCTTTCGACCACAGATCGAGTGCCAACCCCACGATGGCCACGCTCCAAAAACGGGCATGTGAGCCGACGTGCGCCAGGGCCGGGAATCTCGCCGCAGCCGCGTGCGTTTTCGGCGATTGGACGGTTTGGCCGTCTCGCGGCTGCGAGACGCCGGTGGATTGTGGCGGTGGGGATTCGACCGGCGTGCTCAAGGGGCTAGAAGCTGCCTTTCCGGCCGCTCTCCTGGGCAAGCGTGTATTCATAACAGTACTTGGCCCAGGGCTTGGCCTTCAGGCGGGCTTTGCCGATGGGCCCGCCCGTCGCCACGCAGACGCCATAGGTCCCACGTTTGATGCGTTCGAGGGCTTCGTCGATTTCCTGGAGGACCTTGCGCTCGCTCTCGATCAAGCCCAGCGTGAACTCCTGCTCGTAATTGTCGGTGCCCAGGTCAGCCATGTGGATCGGCATGTTGGACAGGTCGCCGGAGGCGTCCTGCCGGTTCCGGCTCAGCGCCTCGTTCTGCAGCGTGCTGACATCGCCGGCCAACTGCGCCCGCTTTTCGAGCAGCAGTCGGCGGAATGGCTCGCATTCCGCGCGGCTCATGGCGCGGGCCGGCTTGACGGGTGCGGGGCTTTCGCCGACGGCCGGTGGGGTGGCGACAGCGGTGGCCGTGGCGACCGGGCTGGCGGGAGCCGAGCGCCGGCGTGGGCGCGATGACCTCACCACCTTGCTGGTGCGCGACCGCCCGGCGGCTTTACGCGTCGCGCGGGGCTTGGCGGCCTTCTTCCGGGTAGAGGCGCGCGAGGACTTGGCCGACTTGGCGGGGGCCCGCTTGCCGGCCGCTTTGGCCCGCCGCTTGGTCGCTTTCTTGGCGACCTTTTTCTTCGTGGGTTTTCGGGCAGACTTCTTGGCCAATGACCCAATCCTGTCTCGGTTGTCGTTCCAGGCGCTCTTCGCCGTGCGTTGGCGAGGGGCACCTTGGCTCGCTCCGTATCGCCAAACGAAGAATGCTATGTCTCTAATCCGGGGGAGTCAACTTCCGGAACCGCTCCCGAGCTCCGGAACCGCAGGGCCTTCACCCCACGCAGGGGTGACGAAGCCGATTAACCGCCCCGGACGGGCACTACCCTATCGGTTGCTTCCCGGTCGGCTCTGGACCGCCTCACGGTCGATCGACATCGGCCGGTGCCCGTCCGCCGGGCCGCCACAGCAGCCCGCCCCGGCCTCCTCACGGAAGCTCGAGCGACGCCCCCGGCCCCGGGCGGGCGAGCATCAATCTTGCGGGCGTCTCGACCGTCGGGTCGTAGCGGGTGCGGAGGGCCTCCTCGATCGGCGCCACGCTCTCCTGCCGGGCGATGGCAACCACACAGCCGCCAAACCCAGCGCCCGTCAGCCGCGCCCCGAGCACTCCAGCGAGGCCGCTCAGGATCTCCACTAACCGGTCCAGTTCGCGGCAGGACACCTGGTAATCGTCGCGCAACGAGCGGTGCGCGGCGGACATGAGCCGGCCCAGGCCGGCCAGGTCGCCGTGGCGGAGGGCCTGAGCGGCAGCAAGCGTGCGTTGGATCTCGGAGGTGACATGCCGGCTGCGGGCCGCCGCCAGCGGCTCCATCCGCGACGCATGCTCCCGCACGGTCTCAGCCGACACGTCACGCAACGCGCGGACCCGCGGGTCGTGGCTTCGGAAGTACTCGACGGCCCGGCGGCATTCCGCCTGTCGCCGGGCATACTCCCCGCCGGCCAGCTCGTGCCGCACGCCCGAGTCAACAATCACCACCACGTAACCGTTGAGCAAGAACGGGATGTGCTCATAGGTTCGCGAGCGGCAATCAAGCAGGAAAGCGGTGTCGGCCCGGGCCAATACCGAGACATACTGGTCCATGATTCCGCACGGGACGCCGGCAAACGCGTGCTCCGCCTCGCGGCACAGATCGGTCAGTTCCATGGGCGCGAGGGATACGCCGGTGATGCTGGTGAGCGCCAGGGCCGTCGCGACCTCCAGGGCGGCCGAACTGGAAAGCCCGCCGCCGACCGGAACCTCGCTTCGGATCAGCAGGTCGAACCCGTCGAGGGACGCTCCACGTCGTCTGAGCAGATCGGCGATGCCGGCGACGTAGCTCGTCCAGTGCGGGCGCTCTTCGGCGTTCCAGTCGTCGAGCGGCCAGCTCTGCTCGTCGGAGAGGTCCAGGGAGACGGCGTGCCCGACGCCGTCCTGACGACGGGCGCAGCCCACCCAG